>Ga0207028_1059_pt1 | contig 28093 bp, 27 predicted proteins | sample Alteio_BWMinCont_41_FD_153287 | JGI IMG/M metagenome (GOLD analysis project Ga0207028, IMG submission 153287) | Enriched cells from forest soil in Barre Woods Harvard Forest LTER site, Petersham, Massachusetts, United States -... | ecosystem: Environmental > Terrestrial > Soil > Temperate forest >... | reverse complement strand
TTGTTTCTTGGGGTCTTGCATCATGAGGTCATAGCTCACGACCATTCTCACTTTTCCCATGGTTTCATCAACAGTGGGAATGGTGTGAGTAAGCCACAATAATAATCCTGTTTCAAGATCGACATGAGTGAGGTTCGCAAACGAGCTTGCTGAAGATAAAGGATTTCTGAGAGTGATAATGTAATGATCTTGTATTTTTTCTGCTTCAAATAAAGACCGCCAAAAAGGTATAATTTTTGCACTGCTAGGATTTTTAAATCCCCAATAATTTGTTTTCGAGAAACGTTCTGAAAGCATGTTAATGGCATATGTTTTTAAGCTAGATAAATCAGGATGGTTAAATGCATCCTTATCAATAATAGGTATGCCACGTATGGGATGACCTAATTTTTCGTACACTTTTGCATTGATGTTATATATCACTTCTTCATCTTCAAAAAAACCTGTTGGATTCCAGTGATTATTTTTAGCATGTACTTTAATCTTATCTCCAAGATTTATGCCTAGTGCTTTGAGTCCGCGCGTGATGACACTTGTGCCGCTGCGTGCAAAACCTAAAACCATATAGACATTTTTTGTTGCAGGGTTCATAAGGTTGCTTCCTCGACTTCAGTTTTGTTGTTTTCTCTGACTATTTTGATGTAAGCCTCACGCTGTAAAAATTCAATGATGGTATGTATAGATTCTTCGACTGATAATGCTGCAGTGTCGATGCGAATTTCTGGATAAAGAGGGGATTCGTACGGGTCGTTATAGCCTGTAAAACTTTTTAATTCGCCTCTAAGTGCTTGTGCATATAATCCTTTTGTGTCTCTTCTCGCGCATTCGGTGAATGATGTTTCAAGATAAACTTCAATGTAACCACCGTATTGTGATATTAACTGTCGATTTTCCTCCCTGGCTTCAGCATAAGGAGCAATGGCAGCACAAATGGCGATGCCTCCAACTTTAGTGATTTCTGAGGCTACAAAACCAAGTCGTTTGATATTCAGATTTCTATCTGCTTTTGAAAAACCAAGTTCCTGGCCTAATATTCTACGCGTAGCATCGCTATCGAGTACGGATACATTTTTTATGCCGTAACCTCGGAGCTTTGCAAACAATGCTTGAGATAAAACAGTTTTTCCAGCACCAGAGAGGCCAGTAAAGAAAATAGTAAAGCCTTTTTTATGTTTTGGAAGATACGATTGGCGTAATTCTTCTATAATTTCAGGAAAAGAAAACCATGAAGGAATGGTTTGCTCATTAAGCAGAGCCTCTCTAAATTCAGTGCCAGAAATGGTGAGTGTGGTTTCGTGAGGTCTTAATTCATGTTGAGTGCAGTATATATGACGCTCTTTTACATAAACCATTTCTTGAAATGGCATCATGGTTATTCCAATTTCATCTTGATATTGAGCCACAAGTTTTTGTGCAGCATAGGGATCATAAAAAGATTTTCCATTCGAATCATTGCCTGGACCTGCATGATCACGACCAATGATAAAATGAGTGCAACCATAGTTTTTTCGTATAAGAGCATGCCATAGCGCTTCTTTTGGCCCGGCCATTCGCATGGCTAATGGCAGCAAACTTAGCAATGATTTATTTGCAGGATAATGATGCAGTATTTTCTGATAACAGTGTACACGTGTTAAATAATCAACATCTCCTGGTTTGGTCATGCCAACGACAGGGTGAATAAGTATATTGCCATGTATTTCCTGAGCTGCTCGGAGCGTCAATTCCATATGGGCTTTATGAATGGGATTACGTGTTTGAAATGCGACAATGTTTTCCCAGCCAAGCGACAAAAATAATCTTTTCAGTGATTCAGGCGTGTGTCTATAGTTGATAAAATCGAAATGCTTGGGTATTTGCACTTTTTCTACAGTGCCGCCTACATACCATGTACCTGCCGTATTTAATAGATAATGAACGCCAGGGTGCTTAAGATCAACTGTATTAAATACTTTCAAAGCTTCAGTATGTTTATCCGGCCGCCATTTGTCGCTCACACACATGCGCGCTAAAAGCGTATTGTCAAAATCAAAAAGCTCAATCGTATCTCCTTGACTGATATTTTCCGCAAAATGATCATTTACATCTAAGGTGATAGGAATAGGCCATGGGCTATCATTTTGGAGGCGCATGCAGGATAAAACACTCTGATAATCATCTTGTGTCAAAAATCCGGTTAATGGTGCAAATGCTTCATTCAATAACATTTCAAGGTCGCAGCGCTGTCGGGGGGTGACTATCCATTTGAAAAGCATAATGCTATCTCCTTGATCGATTTTACTGTTAAACTTTACGCAAAAAGTATACATTAACACTTAGCTAATGCAAGGCGTATAATCAAGTAATCATTTAGGTGTTTTATGTATGGTCCATGTGGATATTAATGAAATTCTTAAAATTTCTAACCAGGCTGCCAGGTTAATCATGATGATTTATGAACAACAATCATTAGAAATCATGAAAAAAATGGATCACTCTGTATTAACTAAGGCAGATGTTGAGTCTAATACTTATATTTGTAGTTCCCTTGAGAAGCTTTATCCTTCTATTCCCGTTGTATCGGAAGAATCCATCAAGCAGTTTGATTATGAAGAAAGAAAAAATTGGGATTATTTTTTTCTCGTTGACCCTTTAGATGGTACAAAAGAATTTATTCAGCGAAATGGTGAATTTACTATTAATATAGCACTCATTAAGAATGATAAACCTATATTGGGTGTCGTGAATGCTCCAGCGTTTGGGTTGATTTATTATGCAGAAGAAGGTAAAGGTGCTTATAAAATTTTAAATAATGAGCATATTAAGCTTGCTACACATCAGCCTTTGGATGGGATTTTTCGAGCTGTCGTGTCTCGTTCGCATCATTGTGAACAAACAGAAATGTATTTGCAAAAACTCAATGAAAATGGCAAGCAAGTGAGTGTCATTGCCTCGGGTAGTGCTTTAAAATTTGGTTTGATTGCAGAAGGTGCTGCAGATATATACCCGCGTTTTGCACCTACTATGGAGTGGGATACGGCTGCAGGTCATATTTTAGTGAGTGAGGTGGGCAAACAAGTTAAATTGACTAATCTTGATCAAGAATTGCGTTATAATAAAGTTTCTTTGGTTAATCCTTCGTTTATCGTAGAGAATTAAAAGCTGTTTTAAACCAAGCCCCGCACTTGTTGCGGGGCAAGCCCCGCACTTGATTGCGGGGCTCGGTTTTAAAACTATTTATGCACGCTTAACAAAGCACTCTTTTCTCTTTCAATGCTCGCTTTTGTTAAATCGGATAGGGATTTATGTGCTGGATTTTCTTGCGTAGGTATTGGTTTTTCATCCGTGTATCCTAGTATTCTCCAGGGACTAAACATGCTATAGGAGGAAGATGCGGCTGTAGCTGTAGTTGATTCTACTGTTTTTGGTGCTGCTACTTCAGTTACAGGTTCTATTGCAGCAGGTTTGCTTTCAAGTGTTGGTGATGATGTGATTTGTTGACGTTGTTGAAGAGCTTCAGTAAGGTTTTTGATTTGTTCATTGGCTTTAATTAACTCTAATTCAAGTTTTTCGCCATGTGCAGTGAATTTCTCAATCTGAATATTTCGCTGCTCTATATGTTGCAAAAGATTGCTTTTTTCTTCGGCTAATTGGTTAAGCATAGCGCTGAATTTATCATTATCTTCATTATGCTTTTTTCTTTCTATGCTTAGATTCGATGTTTCAATTTTTATTCTTTTTTCCAGATCCGCTTGACGTTTGAGTGCTATGGCGAGGCTTTTTTTATATTTGTCTAGTTCATTAAGTAATGCGCTATTATCATCTTGATAGGAATTGCGAGGGTTTGACATTAGAACTGATCTCCTTGTTAGTCATTCAAAAAAATTTATTTGATTATGACAGATATAAGCTTAAGGAAATATTAAAGAAAACTAAAAAATCATTTTATATATTCGTGTGAGTTTTTTTGTCATTTTTTAATGCCAAGCCCATCATTTGTGATCTAAAACAATCCACATATATTTACGTTGTTTAATATGAGTACACTATGAAAATTAAAATTGGTTTAGAATAGTCATATAAGCAATAAAAAAACGAGGGGTGGTTGTTATGCGTAACATCATTCTGTTTATTTTTTATGTTAGTACTATAAGCTTGATATCAACATCGCATGTTTTTGCTTTTGCATCGGCTGATTTTGATGATGATCCATATCAAGAGAGACATTATACAGAACAATTAGCATACAATACTCAAACCTATAGTCCGGATAATGATGTAAGCACTCGAACTTATACCAGAACCAGGACTACACATCATCACAAAAAAACGCATTCTGCTTTCACTCCTTATGCTTCCCGATTATCACCCACAAGCCAGTATGGAGAAAAAGTTATTATTATTAATCCAAGAAAACATGTTTGGGGTGCTTATGCTTCTGATGGAAAATTACTGCGTGCAGGTCTTGCGACAGCAGGTTCATCATGGTGTCCAGATATTCATCGAGCTTGTCGAACGCGTTCCGGAACGTTTCGAATTTATACTTTAGGTAGTCGTTCATGCTATTCCAAAAGATATCCTGTAGGCAGAGGCGGGGCACCTATGCCATATTGCATGTTTTTCAATGGAAACCAGGGATTGCATGGTTCACATGAAATAGCAGAAGCCAATCTTAGTCATGGTTGTGTCCGCATCAGTGTGAGTGATGCGGAATGGGTACGATTTAATTTCGCAACGATAGGAACTAAGGTTGTGGTGATGAGTTATTGAAAAATGCAATTTGCCGGATCATTGTCAGTGGGTCTGCATGTTAGAGTAAAGGCGATCCGAGATGAAGCATCCCAGGGAGGAAATTTTATCGTTGGATAATCGATATATTTATTATTACTTAGCAAAGAAAATGCAGGGCAAAAAGCCGAAGCACATGCCTGATATTTGCAAATAACCCGGTTGAAATAAAAACTTCCATTTAAAGAATGTATGGCTTCACCAAAATAATAGTTTTGTCCCTCAATGATAGGCGGAACGTTTAACGTCCAGCCCATAGGTGGATGGTATGGATCCAGTCCTTTTATGTCAGGACACGTATCGGCATAGCTGGTGCTTGAAACCCATAATAATGTAGAAAGAATAAATATTTTTTTAATAAGCATCTTTTATATTCCTAAAATTACAATATGTTCAATTAATAACCATGGTTTAATAATTATTAACTGAATTTTACTTTATAATATATATAAGAATGAATCTAGTCTCAGAATGCGTGAGGTTTATACATGAAGATTCTCGTTGCAGATGATTCGAAGACCACACTTGCGCTCATTACTGAATCTTTAAAAACGATGGGTCACGCAGTCATTTCTGTCAGTGATGGATTTAGTGCCATCGAAGCATATAAAACAAAAAATCCTGATTTAATTATTTTAGATGTCATTATGGAAGGCATGGATGGATTTGAATGCGCAAAACGTATACGTAGTATTGATGTTGATAAGTGGATTCCTATTATATTTTTAAGCGGCGCAGTGGATGATGAAAATATTGCAAAAGGTATTGATGCAGGTGGTGATGATTATTTAACAAAACCATTTAGTGAAATAACACTCGCATCAAAAATCAAAGCCATGCAGCGTATAGCTGATATGCGTAAAACACTTTGTATTACGACGAGTAAATTAAAATTACTTTCATCAACCGATCCCCTAACAGGCTTAAATAACCGATTACAATTTGAATCAACGATCAAGGAAAAAACAGCTGAAGTACGTGAAAGTGAAAAAACTATCGCACTTTTATTTTTAGATCTCGATAATTTTAAAACAATCAATGACACCTTGGGTCATCATATGGGAGATTTTTTACTAAAAGAAGTTGCAAGCAGGTTGAAATCATGTTTACGCAGTAAGGATTTTATAGCGCGCCTGGGCGGCGATGAATTTGCCATCATTTTAGAGGACATTGAAAATCAAAAAATAGTAAAAGAACTCGCACAAAAATTAATATGTATCATTGATCAGCCTTATAAATTAGGAAACGATCAAGTAAAAGTTGGAGCAAGCATAGGGATAGCTTATTTCCCATCTAAAGATACATCCATTGAAACATTAGTGATAAATGCAGATATTGCCATGTATCACGCAAAAGAAGTAGGCCGCAACAATTACCAATTTTTTACTGAAGAACTCAGTACAAAATACAATGAGCAGGTTGATTTAAAAAACAGTCTGAGTCATGCGTTAGAAAATAATGAATTTTATCTAAAATATCAACCTATATATGATTTGGTCACACATAAAATTCAACGTATTGAAGCTTTGATTCATTGGAAACATGCTAAATTAGGTATCATTCCAGCAGCAGTGTTTATACCTATGGCAGAAGAATCAGGGTTAATTGGCGCGATTGAAATGTGGGTTATACAAAATGTTTGTAAACAGGGCGTTAATCTGCTTAGCCAACATTTGGATCACATCAAGTTATCTATTAATATTTCACCAAAAGATTTATTAACAAAAGATTTTCCTGAAATTATTAAAAAAATACTTAACGAAACAAAGATGCCAGCATCTCACATCGAATTAGAATTAACAGAAACATCAGTTTTGACGTATTCTGATCTTTCAGAAGATATTATCAATCAAATACATGAAATAGGCGTTGGTATAGTACTTGATGATTTTGGCACGGGTTATTCGTCACTTTCTCATCTTAAAGACTTACCGATTGATGGAGTAAAAATTGATAAAATATTTGTAAACGATTCTCTTCTGGATTCTCAAAGCAAAATGATTGTTAAATCCATTATTGATTTTTGTAAGAACTTACAGATTGACGCCATTGCTGAAGGTATAGAAAATCAAGATCAATTAGATTTATTAATTCAGTTAGGTTGTAAACAAGGTCAGGGATATTTTTTAAGTCATGTGTTGGATATAGAGGAATTAACAAAGCTTTTACAGGATGAAAATTATGGAACGGCATGAGATGGATAAAAGTTTATATATTTTGCATTTTATGCTGCAAGGAATACAGCTTTGTTTAAATTTAAATGTCGTTAAAAAAATCGTACCCTTAGTGTTTATAGAAAAAATTCCTAAAAGTCAAAATTATGTCGTTGGTGTGATGAACGTCAGCGGAAAAAGTGTGCCTGTGATAGATTTGGCATCACGACTTGATTTGAATCGTAAAAACATATACTCATTAGATACTCCCATCATATTGTGTCAACAAGGCATATATGAAACGGGTATGGTTGTAGATAAAATAATGGGTATAGAATTGATAGATCATGACTTGTTGCAAACAAATCATAATTTTTTAGATAAACATTCACCTGTTCTAGGTGTGATACACATCAATAAAGATCTGGTATTGATGTTAGATGCATCAAAAATACTGGATGACCATATAGCTATAAATAATAAAACAATCACGGGGACATAAAATGGATCAATATTCACAAGAAAATTCTATATATGCAGTGATTGATAATAAAACTTATCAAGAAAAAATTATTCATTTAATTCAACATAGATTTGGAATAGTGATTCATTCACATCAATTAAATGAATTGAATAAAATTCTTGATGAAGCATTTATAAAATACTCTCTATCACCGGAGCAGTACGTAAAATTATTAGCCGAAGCTCCAGAATCTACACCTCTGCTTGATGACTTAATGGCAAAAATAACTGTAGGCGAAACATATTTTTTTCGTGATAAAAATCAGGTTAAGTTATTACAGGAAGTGATTCTTCCCGCTATTATCAAAAAAAAACGGGCGGCTAATGATTTAAGTATACGCATATGGAGCGCTGGATGTGCTAGCGGCGAAGAAATATATACTGTCGTCATGATATTAACAGAGTTGCTTCCTGATATAGATAAATGGAAGCTTCAATTGCTTGGCACAGATGTAAATACCATGGCATTAAAAAAAGGACTCAATGGACGTTATAATGAATGGTCAATGCGATCCATTAATGACTACTATAAAAAATGCTATTTTAAAAAAGAAAATAATGCATATCTTTTAATTGAAGACATTCGAGATAAAGTGGATTTTATTTATCTGAATCTAAATGATAATACTTATCCCTCTATATTTAATGGTACGAATGCACAAGATCTAATTCTTTGTAGAAATGTATTAATTTATTTTAGCGAAGATAATATTAAACATATTATGATGAAATTGTGTTCGAGTCTGGTTGAGGATGGTTATTTATTATTAGGCGCTTCCGATCCTGTCAATGTTAAAAATCTGGATCTTGTGTTTGTTAAGAACTCATTATTTGTTCATAAAAAATTAGCACAACCTGTCTTTCGAGTAGAAGAAAAGCATACATTAAAACCGCCAATACTTAAGCCTAATCTTTCAAAAAATAAAATCATAAAGACTTCTCATCGCGCTTCTCATGAGATAACACAAGCCATGGTTCTATCTTTTATTAAAAATGGGCAATGGTATGAAGCATTAAAAATAATAGATAGTTATAAACAACATAAAATGGATGCTTTTATATTAAATGCTAATGCAACTGTATTGGCAAATTTGGGTAATCTCGAAGATGCAATAAAGCTTTGTGAAGAAAGTATTAAAATCGACCCTATTAATGTTCAAACTCATTTTATTTTAGCTATGAGCTTAGTGGAATTAAATGAAATGAAATCTGCTGAAGATGAATTACGAAAAGTGATTTTTTTAGATAAAAATTATGTACAAGCTCATTTTCAATTAGGTTTGCTTTTGTTGCGTATAAAAAAACATGATATGGGCATCAAATGCCTCAAGAATGCATTGATGATTGCAAAATCATCGAGTCAATCCAATTTTGTTCCAGGGTTTGATGAATTAACGTATGGTAAGTTAAGTGAGATCCTTGGGCGAGAAATAGAGCTACACAACATTTCAAGAGGATAAGCTGATATGAATAATAAGATATTTGCTTCTGATTTTATGCCAAAGGATCAATCTGTTCAAAATGAATTGATTAAACGTGCTAAAATTCTTGCAATAAAACATGACACGAATAACAAAACAAAAACGTCACTTATTAATTATATTAGATTTACATTAGGAAAAAATGAGTTCTATGGCATTCCATATGAAAAAATAAAAGAAGTGACGAGCAATTTTATGTTAACTCCTATACCCAATCTACCGGCTTCTATTGCGGGTATTATAAATCTTCATGGTTTTTTGATTGCTGTCATAGATTTAAAAATACTTTTTTCCATTCCACATACTAAAGCAGAAGAAAATCCTCAAATGATCATTGTCAGTAAAGGAAGTATGAATGTAGGAATCATAGTTGATAATATTATTGGAAACAATGTTTATGATTCTAGATTGCTAGATTCACCTATGTTGTCACAAAGTATTTCGCCAGAATGTATATTAGGCATTCATCAGGGAACTACAGCTATCATTAATATTGAAAGTATTTTAGATCATTCTCATTTACCTTTAGATACAAAATCACAAGCCATATGAAGGGGAGTGCTTAGATATGAATAGCCAATCGAATGAAGTATACACGACCCATGATCATTCTGTAACTAAAGGTATTCGCGGCCGTTTATTTATAGGTTTCGGTACTATCATTTTAATTTTAGCTCTTGCGATTATCTTAATTTTATATAAAGTTACCACAGCAGAGAATTTATCAAAACAGGTTCTTGAGGTTGATTTGCCTACACATGATGCATTTTATGATTTAACATTGCAAGTGTATCAATCACAGCTATTTTTATCTAATTGGATTGTAACGCGAGACAAAAGTGGACAAGATGATATTATTAAGTCATGGAAAATTACAAACCAAAAAATTGATACCATAAATTCTTATTCAAAAATCTGGGTTGATTCGAATTATTCAGATAAATGGAACCAGATAAAACAATTGCTTGATCAACTTAAAAAAGCTCAAATGAATCTTATGAATTCAACAACAGCTAATTCAGCTATGTTAACGACAGATGTCATTCCAATATTTAATAATCTCATGGATGTTATAGATGGTCCATTTAACCAGAATGGTGAGCGAGCGGGAGGTTTGTTCGATACTCAATATGAGGTATTAAAAAAAGGTGCTAAAGATATTATTTCAAGTATGAATACGGTACGTTTTATAGAGTATATATTATTTATGATAAGCATTATCGCATCTTTTGGTGTTGCAATTTACACAGCACGTGGGATGATATTTTATGTAAATACTTTTAGAAAACATAGTGCTAAAGTCGCGTCTGGTGATTTACGTCATCGTGTTGATGTGATGAGCCGTGATGAATTAGGCCAATTAGGTAATGATTTAAATACGATGACAAATAGTCTGGCTGTTATGACAAAGCAAATCACAGAGGCTTGTCAGAATATGGTAGTGACCATTGAAGAAGTTAGGCATGCAGTTGATGTTCAATCTTCAGGTGCCACAGAACAAGCATCTTCTATTAATCAAATTACTTCTTCATTAGGTGAAATTGAAAAAAGTTCTTCTCAAACCATTGATAAAGCAAAAACCTTGGGAGAAATGGCAGAACGCACTCGGGAAAAAGGCCAGCTTGGCCTGGAATCTGTTGAAAATAGTGTTTTAGGGATGAAAGCGGTGCGTGAAAAAGTACAAACTATTGCGCAAACCATATTAGATTTAAGCAATCAAACACAACAAGTCGGTGAAATTACGTCTGTTGTAAATACCTTGGCACAACAATCAAAAATGTTAGCACTTAATGCATCTATTGAAGCCGCAAAAGCAGGAGAGGCAGGCAAGGGTTTTGCTGTAGTTGCATCGGAAGTAAAAAATCTTGCAGAACAATCTGAACAATCAACGACACAAGTGCAAAAAATTCTTGAAGATATTCGCCGTGCTACAGAAAAAGCAGTGATGGCCACAGAAGAAGGCACAAAAGGAGTTGATCAAGGCACAAGTTTGGTTGAGCAAACAGGTGATATAGTGAAAAGTTTAAGTGATGTGATCCATGAAACAACTATTGCAAGCCAACAAATTGAAGCGGCCATTAGACAAGAAGGAGTGGGCATAGAACAGATTACAGCTGGCATGAATGAAATAAATCAAGTCACCGGATCATTTGTAAGCAGCGTAAAACAAACGACTGAAGCGATTGGAAACCTGGCAGAAATGGTAAAAAATCTTAAACAACTTATAGATGTATATAAATTGTAACAATAAAACAGGATATGATTTATGAATATCATACATAAAAGCAACGAAAATTATTCTAATCGCAATAAATTTGTGCTTGGGATTCGAGGGAGTTTATATTTAGGTTTTAGTATACTTACGGTTGTTATTCTCATTGCGATAAGTTTCATCATCACTCAAACAACGAGCGCTAATAATCATGCTAATCAACTTATTAATCATGAATTGCCCCTCAGTGACAGGTCTCATGATCTCATGGAGATGATTGAAGGGACATTCAATGCTGTGCAATCATATTATATTGATGCTAATCCAACATATAAAATATCTTTCGATCAATATTGGATGAATATTAATAAAGATATTTTAGAAATTGAAAAAAATACTCATCATTGGATCGATAGTGACATACTTGAGTGGAACCATGTTAAAAGCACTTTGGATCAGCTTAAGCAAAATCAGGCAAAAGTGTTTGATGCCAGTTTTGATAAGTCAAATAAACCATATATTGATCATATACGAACAATCATAAATGGAGTATATGACGTTATAGATGGCCCCATCAATAATCAGGGTGAGCGTGTAGGCGGAATGTTTGATAGGCAATATAATAATTTACAAACCCATGCTCAAGCTATTATGGTTGAGCTAAATAATGTTAAATTAACTGAATATATCATGGTCGTTTCAATTATTCTTATTTCAATCCTCATTGCATCATTGACTGTCAATGGCCTTTCGAGCATTACAAAAAAAATTATGGATGCTTGTCATAACATGGTAAGCACTATAGAGGAGATTAAGCACTCTGTTGATGTTCAATCGTCTGGGTCCACTGAGCAGGCTTCATCAATTAATCAAATCACCGTCTCATTAGAAGAAATCGAAAAAAGTTCATCACAAACTATAGAAAAAGCTAAAGCATTAGGAGAGATTGCTGATAAAACGCGTGAAAAAGGAGAGGAAGGATTAAATGCAGTTGAAGAAAGTATCTCTGGAATGAAAGCGGTCCTTGATAAAGTCCAGGCTATTGCACAAACTATTCTAGATTTAAGTAATCAAACAAAACAAATTGGTGAAATTACAGCTGTTGTGACAACGCTTGCTCAACAATCAAAAATGTTAGCATTAAATGCATCGATTGAAGCTGCAAAAGCAGGTGAAGCCGGTAAGGGATTTGCAGTGGTGGCGTCCGAGGTAAAAACACTGGCTGAACAATCCGAACAATCCACTATTCAAGTGCAAAAAATATTAGAAGATATTCGTCGTGCCACTGAAAAAGCTGTGATGGCTACAGAAGAAGGAACAAAAGGTGTTGACCATGGTACAGGTTTGGTTGAGAAAACAGGCGGAATAATAGCTAATTTGCGTGATGTCATTCATGAAACCATTATTGCAAGTCAGCAAATTGAGGCAGCTATACATCAAGAAGGAATAGGCATAGAACAAATTACATCAGGAATGAATGAAATTAATCAAGTCACATCTTCTTTTGTAGAAAGTGTCAGGCAAACTAACGAGGCAATTAATAATCTGGCTATTATTGCAAAAAACCTCAAGGAGTATGTTGATATTTATCAACTATAAGGTCTAATTATGTCAAATGATCCTGAAATGACAAAAAAGTTATTAGAAATATTTAAAGAAGAATTAGATGAGCAATTGCAATCTATTGCTAATAATTTGCTTAAGCTTGAAAAAAATAATTTATCTGATCCGGAGATTGAGCAAACCATTGAAAGTATTTTTCGTTCTGCTCACAATATAAAAGGTTCTGCTCGAGGTGTTGGTGTGCTTGATGTAGGAAATATCGCACATCATATTGAATCACTATTTTCAGCAATGAAAAATAAATCCTTGTTTTGCTCACGTCCCATCATAGATTTATGTTTAGAAGCTATTGATCATATGCGCTCCGCAATGGATGCGTTTACACATCATGAATCACTTCCCTTTGATTTAGATGATATTTTGTCTCGATTATCACAGGGACAAACAAATAAATTTTCTGTTAAAAATAGTCATATTAAAAAAAATGAACATAAGAATACAACTATAGATCAAATAGCCAAAGAATATGAAACTATTCGTGTTTCAATAAAAAGCCTGGATAACATTTCTGCTCTTGTGGAAGAAATACAAGTTAACAAGATATCTCTGGAAGATCACTATGCGGATCTTTTGAAGTTAAGCCATAAAACAAAACAGGCAGATCATACCTGGAAACAACTGGAATATAGTATAAGTAGTCATAAATTAAATGATAATATTAAAAAATTATATCATTCCAGTATTTCAACCGTCAAAGAAGCTTCCGCGCTCACGTATCAAATACAAAAAAACATGAAAAATGCTATTAATGAATTGTCTATTTTAACGGATTCTCTTCAGGAAGAACTACGTACCTTAAGACTTTTGCCAGCATCCATTTTATTAGATTCTTTACCGCGTATTGCGCGTGATATATCAAATAATCTTGGCAAAAAAATAGAGTTAATGATTACCGGTGATGCAGTTAAAATGGATAAACTCATTCTGGATGGCTTGCAAAACCCTCTGATTCATTTATTAAGAAACGCGATTGATCATGGCATTGAAACTCCTGAAGTGAGATGTCGTCTAGGAAAATCAGAAACAGGAAAAATTCTTATTCATGTAAAGGATGAGGGTGATCGCATAGGAATGTCCATTTCTGATGATGGAATGGGCATTGATGTCAAAAAAATTGCATCGATTGCGGAGAGTAAAAACATATTTAGCAAATCTATGTTAGATAACATGAGTGAAAAAGATATTCTAGATATCATATTTTCATCTGGATTTTCAACAAAAGACATTATCACTGAATTTTCGGGTCGAGGCGTTGGTTTGGATGTCGTAAGATCAAATATTTTTAATCTTAAAGGAGATGTAAGTCTTGAAACGAAGGCGGGAGTAGGAACCACCTTTAATTTAAGTTTACCCTTAACTCTCGCGAGTGAACGTGGACTCATTGTAAAATGTGAAAATCAATGTTTTGTCATCCCTATAAGTATCATAGAGCGTGTTCTTTTGTTAAAGCCCAATGATGTTGTTGAGTTAGAAGCCAGCCAAGCCATAGTTCTAGATACACATGCTATACCATTACGATACCTGTCAGATATATTAGGAATGGCAAACAAGGATTTTAATATTCAAGATAATTTGCCTATTCTTGTGCTTAGGAATCAAAGCAGTACAGTTGCATTGCTAGTGAATGAAATTATAGGCGAGCGGGAAATTGTCGTTAAACCGCTAAGTGCGCCGCTTTTTCATGTTCCATTAGTTGCAGGTGGAACACTTGCAGGTAATGGCCAAGCCATTCTTGTATTAAATAGCAATGATTTAATTAAAGCCGCATTAAATCTAGGAAGCACATCACGAATGATTCCAAAAAATTCGTCGGAAAAATCTAAAGAACGCATTCAGATTTTAGTGGTAGATGATTCTATAACAACTCGAACATTAGAAAAAAATATACTTGAAAGTAAAGATTATGAGGTGACAGTTGCTGTTAATGGAAAAGAAGCTTGGGAACTTTTGCAAAAGCAAAAATTTGCTTTGCTTATTACTGATGTGAGTATGCCTATTATGGATGGATTTGTTCTCACGGAAAATGTGAAAAAAAGTCAAACTTTACGAGATTTGCCCGTTATTATTGTGACCTCTCTCGAAAGTGATCAAGAAAAAAAGCGCGGCATAGAAGTAGGCGCAAATGCATATTTAGTGAAAAGCCAGTTTGAATCACAAGCCTTGCTTGATATTGTCGAACAATTGGTATAGAACATGATAAAAATACTCATAGTCGATGACTCACCTACAGAAGTTGCTCTTCTTGAATCTATTTTTCATCACGAAAAAGATTTTAGTATTGTGGGTGTTGCAAAAAATGGTGAAGAAGCTGTTGCTAAAGTTCAAGTTCTAAAACCAGATATCATTACAATGGATATTTTAATGCCGGTTATGAATGGCTTGGAAGCGACCCGAGCTATCATGTCACGATTTCCTATACCCATTGTCATCATCAGTTCAGCTATTAATAATGAGTCTATGCCTATTACGTTCGAAGCACTAGAGGCGGGTGCGCTTGCTGTTTTAGCAAAACCTATTCGGGATAATGATGCTAGCTATACAAAGTCCAGACAGAAAATTGTAGATATGGTACGTAGTATGGCTGAAATACATGTGATTAAGCGGCGTTTTTTTACTAAAAAACAGGAAAACAAGCTTATTCACAAGCCTTCATCGACGGAAACAAAGCGTTCTTATGAAGTTATTGTCATAGGATCTTCTGTAGGAGGGCCGCAGGCTTTAAAAACCATATTTACAACATTACCATATGATTTTCCATTACCTATTGTCGTTGTGCAGCATATGACACGTGGTTTTATCAATGGTTTTGCTACCTGGTTGAATAATAATATCAACTTGACTGTAAAAATTGCTGAAGATAGAGAAGTGCTCAAGCCTGGAACAATATATTTTGCACAAGATTCCTATCATACAGAAATTAAGCGGGAACAAGGGAAATTAGTGATCAAATTGAAGACCGGTCCATCTGTGTCTGGTTTTTGTCCCTCCGTAACGGTATTGTTTCAATCTGTTGCCAGGATTTGTGGAAGTGCGGCAATTGGTATTATCTTAACAGGAATGGGTAATGACGGGGCGCAAGGATTGTTAGAACTTAAAAAGGCCAAAGCTCATACCCTTATTCAAGATCCTGATAGTACCGTCGTATTTGGCATGGCTGGTGTTGCTCAGTCACTTGGCGCGGTCGATAAGGTCATTGAATTGGATAACATGGCAAGTTATTTAACAAGGGTGGTATCGTCTCAGGGCGGTGTTAAATCATGAGTACCTGTTCAGTGGGTGCCACAAGTCCAATCGCAAACGGTACGTTCACGGTTGGACCTGTGGCATCCACTGAATAGTTACTATTTATGTAAGAATATACGGTTTCAGTAATATTTATGCGGCTGTTGAGAATTGACCCGCTATCTTTTTAAAAATAGCATGATAGAGGTCGGATCTTACCATTCTATGTAATTCAATTATTCTTCGAAGAAAATTTGACGAAGGATTAACATTCCGTCCTTCAATGATGTCTTGAATAACATCTTCACAAGTGTTTGTATATAAGATGATTCCATGTAAATTATATTCTTCAGTTGATAAAATATCTTGTATGATTAATTTTGCAAAATTAGCGTCAAGCATTGCATTCTCCTTTTCTTTTCCATATCTTATTAAGCCGAAATAATTTTGATATTTTTCCCTAAAAATTCCTTTTATTTCTTCGCAGATACGTACAAATAAGTCTGCTTCAATTAAAAGATTTTCTTCTTTTGTAAAATGACTAGGGTTTGTTCCTATTAATTTACACAATGGTTCTATCGCTGGCATATTCAAGCTCCATAATTATATTCAGCAGCAATCACCAAACATCAGCTACACTCATATGCAGATGTCCATATATTGATGATTCGACCAAATATAGTTTATACAAATGGAGTTGTAAACTATTTTTTGATTTATTTATCTATTTACTCTTCAGATGTGACCATCTATAATCGAAAAAAATTACACGAACGAACTACTTCTTATGTTTAAAACATTAAGTGACAATCTTAACATATTGATGGCTAAAGCCAGGCTAAGCTCTAGCGAGTTAGCTAGGCAAATTGGTGTTCCAGCAACGACAATTAAACGTATTCGCAATAATGAGCAATCCAATCCAACAGTCATCACGCTCCTACCTGTCGCACAATATTTTTCAGTTTCATTAGATCAGCTTATAGGAAACGATCCATTAACATCTCATCATGGAAACCAAACTTCAGCTTTGCATAAAATTCCACTTCTCTCCTGGCAGGAGTGTATGCATTATGAAGTTCTTGATTATGAAAAATGTTCTAAACAAATTTTTACAGAGCGAAAAGTGAGCGCAAAAGCATTTGCCTTGGTTATCGATGAAGATGATTTAGTTTTTTTTCCTAAAGGAAGTATTCTAATCATAGAGCCTGAACAAAAACCTGAAACGGGCGATTATGTGATTGTGGCAAATTTGGGACAAAACATTGCATCGACCAGAAAATATATAGTTGAAATTGATCAAATATATTTAAAACCGTTCGTCGCCGGTGTGGCAATCTCGGCATTAACACCAGAATACAAAATTCTTGGTGTAATTATACAGTATAAAATGGAACTACATAAAAATAATAGGAGATAACCTGGGATGATAAATAAACTTCCTCTATTTTACTTTCCCCCTACGATTTGTTGGGTTGATGATAGCCAATTGTTTTTAGATGCAGCCCGCCAGTTATTTGAAGGTGAATATCACTGCTTAACGTTCGCTGATCCAAAAAAAGCTGTTGATTATCTCACAACATATAAGCCACCTTGTGCGAATATCAATTTTACGCGAGAATTTATCGAAAGTGATTTATATAATACACACAATCATTTACCTATCGATATGAATATATCTGAAATTGTACAATTGGCATATAAATCAGAAATACGAAACGAGCTTGCGATTCTAGTCATTGATAATTACATGCCGACTATTAACGGTATTGAATTAGCTAATCAATTCAAAAATTCAACTTATAAAAAAATATTATTAACCGGCCAAACAAGTCCTACCGAAGCAATTCATGCCTTTAATGAAGAAATAATTGATAGATTTATCGAAAAAAATAAAAATGTCGCTGATATTTTACAAAATAGTATTCGTGAACTAAGCTATTTATATTTTTATGAAAAAACAAAAAGTTTACTGACGCATATTGAAACATCGCGTCCATCCCCCTTATCTGATGAACTGTTTATAAATTTCTTTTATCGTTGGTGTAATTCAATAAACTGTAAGGAATTTTACCTCATTAATAAGCACGGCAGCTTTTTAGTAAAAGATAATAATGGTTTATCCACTTATTTCATTGTCATGAGTGAACATGATAAAAATGAATTTGTTGCTCTTAATGATGACGCATTTGACAAAGTGGGACATTTACTAGATTGTGTAGTTAAGGGCGAATCTATTCCTTTTTTTGGGGTTGGTAAAGAATATTGGGAATTTAATCATGCTGATTGGGAGAGTTATTTTTATCCCTGTGATGTTATAGAAGGGCGAGAAAAATATTATTGGGCAACAATTCACAAAATGGAGGTGTAAAATGATTTATAGTTTTTTATATGTATTAGTTTTCAGTATTGCTTTAATCTTGATCCAAAAGTTAGATGTGAGTATTCCACCTCTTTTCTCTTTATTGGTTACAGCAACTATAGCAAGTTTGTATTTTAACATCATTAACAAAAATAACTTAAAAAAGATATATGCCGATTGTTTGAAAAACAAAAAACAATGGTTTTCCGTCATGCTTATTGTTCTGATCATGTGGGGAACAACCATGGTTGGACCAGGTAAGATTGGAGCATCGCTTTTTAATTTTATATATTTTGCTTGGCTAGGAATGCTTGGATTTATGTTACTAGCTTTAAAAAATTGGCAAGAATATAAGATAAAGTTTTATTTTGGTGTATGTTTATTGTTATTGATCATTGCTAACATATTTTTTGAAATTCGTTCATCTTTTTCATATGAAAGTTTATATGGAATATTTTTGGCATTAGCGGGTGGAACGTCTTCTTTTATTTATTTTAAAAATAGTCAAGCACTTGCCAAAAATGCAAATTTATCTGCCACACAAGTTTTAGCTGTTCGCTTTTATTTATCTATCATTGTACTTTTTATCATTTTGCCAAAACAACATGTCGTTGAGTATATGAGCTTTACAAATTTAACTAATTTATTATTGCTCGCATTTTTAAGTTTAATTATTCCACTTTATTTTTCACAAAAAGCTCTAGAAAAAATTACTTCTGAACAACATGCAATCATTAATAGTTTATGTCCCATCGCAACTTGTGTTTTACAAACATTAGTTTTTAACGATCTGAAGAGCGAACAAATGATTGTTTATATATTATACACGCTGTTTATTGCTTCTTTTTATTTTATAACAAAATATGAAAAAAAATTGGAATACAGTAAATGAAAAAAATTATTCTCTTACTTTGCAGTATTATCCTGTTAAATTCTTATGCCGTTGCGAACAATCATAAAAATGTTAGATTGGCTGTTTTTGATAATCCACAACCTGATCCATCATGTAATGCGAACACCCAACAATTTATAAACTCATATTTATCAGGAATAAATACGGCAATCGCGGTAGCCGCAAGTAAAGGGATATATATTATCGAAAAGGAATTTTTCCATGCAAATAATTTAGCAAGTATTATTCAGCAAGCATCCGATGCCAAAGCATGGAACCCAGATGTGATTATGGGATTAAGCACATCGAATGATTTTTTAATGTCAAAAGCTTTTTTTGGTGAACAAGTTATTTTATCTATTTCAGCAACTGATTCTTCGTTATCTAGTTTACCAATGGGCTTTTATAGTCTAGGAATACCAGATACAAGCGCTGTTAATACCATCATAAAATTCATTAATCAACACTATAAAGGCGCAAATCTTTTTATTACTGCTGCGGCAGAAAGCAAAGAGAGTGTAGATTTTGCAGATTTATTAGCAAAAAAATATCAAAAAGAGTTTAAAAATAAACGGGTCATACAACGAAAGTTTTTAACCGATGATATGTCTCATTTAAATCTTTCCAAGTTCATGTCGGGCTATCAAAAGAATGATGTCATTGTTGTGATGTCTATAGGGTATGATTCGGCCATTGAGCTAATGAATAAAATAACTGCTCATCTTAGTCCTATAAAGCCTATATTCATAACATCTACGGACAATTGGGGTAACAGTAATACACCACAAAATATTACTGAAACCTATGATGCTTTTAGAATTGATACTCTATCAGGTGGTGAAGATACCGAAATTTATAAAACATTTTTAGAAAATTATAAAAAAATATATCATCAGCTTCCCACGGATAAAATTAGTTTTGTGACTTATCGAACCGTCATGTCTTTTGTGGAGGCTTTAATACAATATCCTCCTACAAAAAATACCGCGGTCACAAAAACATCCGCATTAAATAGCTATTTGACTGCATTAAAACATGATCCTAATTGGTATCGACCTCCTTATTATAATGTCTATAAACTTGAAAATAAGAAAGAAATTTACTTTGAAAAAATAATTTAATCAAGAAATATAAGCCATGGCTTCTAAACAGATCTCTTTATCAAAACAAATCAAAAAAGTGATTGGTAATCGAATATTATTTTGCTCTATTGCGTTAATGATTATTATTTTTGGTCTTACTATTTACGACTTAAGCATTAGTATTAATCAATTACGGTCACGCATTAATGAACAAATAAAACCTATTGAAGATTTTGCGATTAATCAAGCCATTATTAATAACCTTGACACCGTTAATCTTAAAATTGAGCTATTTAACGAAAGTAGCCCTACTTTTAAAATTGAATGGATACGCGAAGGAATACCGCAATATAAAACTATCACATGGCTTTTTCCATTTTCATGGATATACGATTATCGTATAGGTGATATCGCGGGATATAAATTTGGTTATTTCAAGGTAACTGGTAATTTTTTATCTGATGACACGCTTTTTTATGATCTCATGATGCGATTTTCATTATTAATGATATTCACTACCTCTATTGTAAGTCTTTTATTTCCTCTTGCTAAAAAAATACCAAACCAACTATTTATTAATCCCATTAATCGATTTATTGATTTAATTTCAAATAATGCTGTACAACATAATGTTGTAATAGAATCGTTACCAGTAGAACTAGAAGTATTGGAAAAAAATATTCTTGATTTACTAAGAAAAGCAACAGAACATGAAAGAAATAAAGCTGCTATTGAATTAGGTCATCTTTCCGCTCGTCTAGCTCATGACATTGCTTCACCTTTAGCCGCTATGGATATGAGCTTACAGTTACTTAGTAAAAAACTTTCTGTTGACGATTTAACTATTTTATCTAACGGTATTCAAAGTGTAAGAGATATTGCCAATAATGTGCTAGAACGTTATCGCAATCCTGCTGTTGAATCGAATTCATTAGATACTACTATAATAACTCATGATGATGGAAATTTAATTCGTCCGTCATTGTTGTATTCATTAGCTGAAATAATTGTTTCGCTAAAGAGACAGGAATGGCGTCAACAGCCATGCCAATTAACCTTGAAAGTAAAACAAGACGCAAAAATTGGCTGGATCATGGCTTCACCAAATGAAATTAAGCGTTTACTATCAAATTTATTAAATAATGCTTATGATGCCTTGATTGATAAAAATAACGGTATTATCAACATCACTATTGAAAACATGAATAATACATTACGTTTGCAGATCCATGATAATGGTATAGGAATCCCTCCTGAAAAAATAACTGATGCGCTAAAGGGTGTAAGCTTTAAACATCATGGCAAAGGTTTAGGTCTGTCAGGAGCCAAGCTATATATGGAAAATTTAGGAGGGAAATTAGATATGCATTCAATCATTAATAAAAGTACAACAATCAATTTAATTTTCCCCTCTATTGAAAGCATTACATGGGTTCCAAAAAATATTGATTTATCTGGTGCTAATGTTGTCATTGTACTTGATGATGATTTTTCTATGCTAACTTATTGGCAAAAACGTATAATCGATGCGGGTCTTTTACCTAAATTGTTTTCAACATATGATGAAGCATCACAGTGGGTTCAAAATAATATTGAATTAGCTAAAACAGCAATTTTTTTAGTTGATTATGAGTTAACGGAAGCAACTCATAACGGGTTAATGTTTCTTCAAGAGGCTTATTATAGTACTAAACGTTACTTAATCACTAGTCATGCAGAAAAATATCATTTTCAACAAGAAGCGCAAAATGCTGGTATATGGTTAATTCCTAAAATACTCATTGGAGAAATCTATTTTTCTTTATAATATAATAGCTATATTTCAGCTAATTGTTAATGAACCCTAAATCATTGGCCACAAAAATGGCGTTAGTTTAATTTGATTGGGACAAAAAATCATGATATTTAAAAATAATTTAACGTTGCAAATGGGAGATATTAATCTCATATTATTAAATCAAAGCCATGCTGATCAACTCACGAAATTAGCGAATAATGAAAAAATATGGGAATATGCTCCTGACCTTTTTTATAAACCAGAGGTATTTAAAAGTAAATGGCTTGACAAAGCTATTAACGAAATGGATGAAAATAAAAGAGTTTGTTTCGTTGTTTTATGCGGGGATCAAATCACTGGTACTTCCAGTTATTATGATATTGATATGAATAATAAAACTCTTAATATTGGATATACTTGGTTTCATCCTGATTATTGGGGAACGAAGATCAATGCAATATCAAAATTAATCTTGATTGATCATGCTTTTTATTCGCTAAAATTTAATAGAGTTGGATTTTGTATAGATAGTATAAATCATCGTTCGTGTAGCGCGTTAAAAAAGTTAGGGATAAAGCAAGAGGGCGTTTTAAGAAACCATCTAATTTTATCAAATGGAAGAGTCAGACATTCAGCAGTATTTAGTGTTATTTGTGAAGAGTGGCCAGAAATAAGAAAAATAATTATGAAAAATACTGAGAAATTTTCTTGAGCTACTGTTTTTTTTTAATTCTAATTCCGAAAACGAGCATTTGACCCCGATCCTTTAGTAGTATTGGCATTTTTAAATGTAGTGTTTTAAATATACGTACTCATACTCTAAGATTGACGATATATTTTTGATTTCAAAAGCTTGATAAATGATTTTTCGCATGAAAGCCAAACCTGATCAATTATTTTATGATTTCCATAACCATCAGCATCGATATGATAGGGTTCAGCAGCTTCCAATCGCAAAGTTACTGGGTACCCAGCGTGATGCGAAATTACAAATAAAACACTGTTCCCAGTTTGATTTGTAAAGCTAGTTGTAGAAATTCCTGATCCATCACTAAGACTTCCATTGATTTTCGTATATACATTATTCACTTGTACAGTTGAGTTTTTCCAATAGCTTTTTCAGAGCTGTTTTCTTGGTTTAAACCATCTGATGGTGCAAGAGAGTCTTTTTTGGGATTCGTAGAGAATACTGGACTTTCATTTCGCTTAATTATGATTGAGCTTGCAGAGGTTTTATCTTTAGTGAAAGTCTCTTCTTTTGTTACATCTTTAGTTATTGTAATTCTAATTTTAGAAAAAGGATCGGGTATCTGTGCTGGGTTATGCTTTTGTATATCCTCTAAGTTTAAATAATAACTTTGTTTTATCCAAATTTGTTCGGAAACCTGTGTTATGTTACCGCGCCCACCGCAATCTAAATAAAGTTCATCTTCCATTACAATACATTGGTCATTTCTATAATTAAATCGGGTCGGTTTTCCCTCGGTATTGAGCATACAAGCATCAAATTTTGTTTTACAAATTTCAGCATCCGAGTTTATTTGTCTTGAGTCACGGCCAATGCCCGCAGAAGTTAAAGCAGCTTCAATGCTGTTAAGAAATGTAGCTATTTTATCAGTTTGAATTAATTCATCTTGATAAAAAGTAAAAGCGACTTGTTTACTTGGTTGCCCATTTTTTGCTAGATGCATACTAGCAAATTTAATACTCACTTTAGGTGCATTTTTATCATTAAGAATTTCTGTAATTAATGTTGCTGCATCAATGATTTTATTAGGATCAATGCTAATATGTACTTTCCAGCCATTATGAGTTTCCCCGCCACTGCTACCTATAACATTAGGATAGATAGTACCTTCTTTGGAGTCAGGAATTGATATCCAATTTTCTTTTTTATTTTCTTGGCTAGAGTTAAAAATTGCGATTAATTTTATTGTACTTATAGGCATAAAATCTCCTCTTTTGTATTTTTTCTGTAAAAAATTATGGCATGGATTGTACAAGAGAAAAAGTCGTTCGTACAATCGATATCTATATAAAACATATTATAGATTGCTTTTTATACAACACTTAGGCACAATGATATTCAGAAGCTTCAACTCATGCCGAGGTATGATATGATAAATGATAGGAAGTCATTAAATCAGCAAGAGCCTACGGAACCCATTAAAACAACACAAGCTTCTTCTCAATCTCGTGACTATACTTTTCCTACGCCTATTCAAGGCTTGATCATGGACTATCTCGATGGGGATATTACCATAGGCAAACAAGCTAATTATGGTGCAAATAATGCGTGTACCTTATTTGAATGTGGAAGTAAAGAAAATCATTATGATAAATTAGCTTTTGTAGCTTTACTTGGCTACGTAGTGAGGGGCGAGCAAGATCAAGCTGAAGCGATTATTCGGACCAACCCTAAATTATTATTTGAATATGGCACGGTGAAGGATTTTGTAGGTAATACATTTATAAATTACTCTCCTTGTCAATTAGCATGTTATGCACAAGATGAAAAGATGCTTAAAATGATGAAGTCTTATCTTGATGAAAATAGAAAAATGCAATTTAATAAAATCCTCGCAGAGGCTAATGAGGAATGTAAAGCGCAACTATCTTATGATTTTAGTGCGCTCGTAGCTGCAATCAATGGCGGCAATGCTCGTCAAAAAAAAGAAGCTTTAGATACATTTAGAAAACAGTTTGGGCCTAGAAAAATAAAAAATGAAAAATCATTTAATATTGAAAACATTCGAAAAGCTTTCGAAGTTTACGTAGAAAATTATTATCCATGGTGTTCGAAACAATGCGCTTTGTTTTGGTGCGAGGTCATTGGTTATTATCAACGAATTTTACCAGCGTGTTATGCGCAGGCTTTTTGTCAAGGTCTTTATCATGTTACCGAGGGTAATCAAACTTTAAAACGCGAGCTCACGTTAACTGGAGGCGAGTTTTTTTATCAAGAAGGCTTAGGTTTTGATTATGGAGTCATTTCTTATGTGGACTCTTCGCAAGATGATTGTTTTCGTCGGGGAGTACCGCACCCGTTGGGATGGAAGCGTGCGGAGATATGTGGTGTGTTATTAGAAAAATTGATTAAACAAAAAAAAGAAGCTTGCATGAGCTTATGCAACGATAACTTAATCGAATGCAAGCTGTAAGTATTGCTTACCTGTTACAAAAAACATAGACATACGTCATTAACAAAAGTGCAAAGTTAAAACTACACAATGGCGCACGGTAGATGGCCTTAAAACAGAATACGAAGTGCTTGAGGTCATTGAGCATATACCAGCAGCAAAGCAAATGTTGTTATTCAAGGATGATAAGGATTTAAATAATTAAATTATTCAATATTCTACTGGTGGGCCCACTAGGACTCGAACCTAGGACCAAGGGATTATGAGATGGATGATAGCATTTCATAATTTTTTAACTGTTTGATTATTATGAACTAACACGGCTGGATGTCCATTGCAATGTCATCACGAAGCATAATAAATCATGACCCAATCACGAAAAACTCACGAAGAGAACATTTAGGCTTTGCCACAAAATATACTAACTTTTTGTGGCAAAACAAACCGGAAAATAATTTTTTGTTGATATGCTATAAGAGCTAGAAAAAGTACATTTCAGGTGCTATAATTCATATAATAATAGAATTTTAGCACCTAAAAGGTACTTAAATATGGGCATACCTAGTGGAATTGGAAAGCTAGATCGAGAACGAATGACAGCTATTCTTCGCGCTACGCAGCACACAATTTCTATTGCTGAGGTAGCAAAGATTTTAGGGGTATCAAACACAAATGCCTCAAAGATTCTTGCTCGATGGGCAGCTAAGGGTTGGATTGCTCGAATTAAGGAAGGTCTTTATATTCCTGTGCCCCTTGAGTCAACTACTGCTGACATCCCCTTAGAAGACCCTTGGGTTATCGCTGAAAAAATATATCATCCTTGTTATATCGGAGGTTGGAGTGCTGCGGAGCATTGGGGATTAACAGAACAGATATTTCGTACCATTGTTTTGTTTACTACCAAGAAATTAAAAAATCATAGTCCAGAAATCAGAACAACTCATTTTTTGATACATACAGTTTCGCCGCAAGCCATGTTTGGTTTTAAAGTGTTATGGAGAGGGCAAACTAAAGTTTCTGTTTCTGATCCATCACGTACCATTCTAGATTTTCTTGTTAATCCCGCATTTGGTGGAGGGATTCGTAGCGTAGTAGATATGTTTAAAAATTATCTGAAATCTGAATATAAGAATATACCGCTATTAATAGATTATGCAGCACGACTCAACAATGGTGCTGTGTTTAAACGACTTGGATTTTTATTAGAGCAGAATGCGTCTACAGAGATGGAGGCAATGGAGCTTTGTAGAAGTAAGCTTACTGCAGGTAAAGTTAAGTTAGACCCTGCGTTAAATGCAGACAAATTAATTACCCGTTGGCGTTTATGGGTACCAGAAGATTGGGAAAAATAAATGATCACAAAACAAGAAATCATGGATGCAGCACGAGAATTTAGTTTGCCGCCTAAGAATGATGTCTGACCCGAGAGCCTTGGAAGGCAAAAAATTGCCTCCAGAATTATTGCCTATCCTTCGTAGTCAGGTCTACAGAGGAAATACTGATGAGCTGTCACTTAGTGCGATTTCTGAAAAGTGGAGTAGATGGTTTCAAGAGAGGCCAAGTATTTCGGCAGAGGATATGAAGTTGGCGAGAGAGGGGTTGGATATATATGAAAGAAAGCGACTAAGAGCGATTAAAAAATTATAATTCTATTAAGCCGCTATTTTTGATATTTAATTTACTTATATTCGCTTACTATTCTTGATAAATGCGGTAATTATTCCAACTAGACCAGATACGCCAATGATGCCTCCTGCTATCTGAGCGCCGAAGATTGCGGTTATACAACCTCCTATTAATGCAACTATTGAAATAACAAAAGCAAAAACTTGAGCTCTAGCTATTAATTCATCACCTCTTTGTAAGTTGTTGACTTCCGCGAGTAATTTTTGTTTTTCAAGCTCGCGACGATGGTTGCTTTCAGTTTCTGTCGTTTCAATGATTTTATTAATTAGTCCGGGTTGTGCTTTATCATAATTAGCTAATATTTCTGGGGGTGGGAGAGGAGAAGAGAATTGAGCCATTAGCATTTGAGGTCTATGGGGTTGATTAACGGTATTGTTTCGGAGATCTTTCGAATCGGTCATTATCATTCCTATGATGCTTTAATTCTGGTTTTTGTGATTCTATTGTATGGAAGCTTTGCCACATATCCACGCCAATTTTTTGCCAATCATTGTTCAATGATGAGCTAATGGAGTCGGTTGGGAGTGTTAGCTTGCGTTTATTTTCTTTGGGATATAAACAAATAACTGAGCTAAATCCTTCTAGTAGTTTGCTTATTTTATCTAGTGTTGTCATAAGTGCCTCTGTTTGATGTCACCATTTAAGTTTATACCAAAAGATATGGTGTGGTGAATTTATTTGTTTTTATTTTGAAGTGTCCCATTAGTGTCCCAAATGAGGTGCTCGTCGGCAGGGTGTTTTGTAACTTCTTGATTCTACTGGTGGGCCCACTAGGACTCGAACCTAGGACCAAGGGATTATGAGATTGATTATATCATTTCATAATTTTTTAACTGTTTGATTATTATGAACTAACTTAGGCTGGATGTCCATTGCAATGTCATCACGAAGCATAATAAATCATGACTCAATCACGAAAAATTCACGAAGGGATTTTTTTACTAATATTGACGCCCAGTTTGCCAATATGAGTGTTAATATTCAATTTTCTGAAAAAATATACAGTATAATCAATTAATTATAAAATGATTAGAAAGTAGCTATATTTTAGCTAATATTTAATTGAAATATAGCTACAATTATCCTATAATATTAATAAGAAAATAAAGGGGGATGGTATGAAAGCATCCAAAACAATGACTTTAAATTTGACTGCAAGAGAGATGGAGGCAATTGA
>Ga0207028_1058_pt1 | contig 28152 bp, 27 predicted proteins | sample Alteio_BWMinCont_41_FD_153287 | JGI IMG/M metagenome (GOLD analysis project Ga0207028, IMG submission 153287) | Enriched cells from forest soil in Barre Woods Harvard Forest LTER site, Petersham, Massachusetts, United States -... | ecosystem: Environmental > Terrestrial > Soil > Temperate forest >... | reverse complement strand
TTCACGCAAGCGATTTAACATAAAGGTACTTGCATCAAAACCCTCTATAGGCAATCCGAGTTCTAACATGGGTATAAAAAACCTTCCTGTGCCACACATAGGTTCCAAAATAGGCCCTTTAGCTTGTTTTGCATAGTCAAGATAAAACCGTAAAGCATCAATGGGTGCTTCAGGTTTATCGATGTCATAGTATTCTGTACAAAGATTTAGATAAGTATTTATAGGTTGTGTTGTATTCATTTTATTTCCATCAAGTTTCATAATTTTATGTTTCTTAAATATGAATGAATTATTTCAATTTGATGATTTGTAGCAATGTTACCATCCATGATTAAATCAGCCGAATTTTTCAAATCATCAGAAAAAAATAGCGGTCTCGATTGTTCTATATAAAATTTAAGTTCTTCAATAACTTCATTCTTATCATCAGGAGTATGTTCATAATCTCTAATCAACCGTCTAGCAAGTGAAACATCAGGCGGTGTATCCATATAGATTTCAATATCGATGTATCTACCTGTTTGATGATGCAATCTACCCATAGGAGCATCAAAAATGATAAATGGTGCTGATACTAATTTTTCACTTGAAACGGGATGTTGAACCGTACCTCCTGATTTAAATTGATTTAGCACATCTGACAAATTGGCATAATCAAATTCGGTATGATTCTTTCCACGATGATACCAGTCAACAAGATCTTCCGGAGCTTTTGAGATGGCATCAAAATCATCCCAATAGACAGCCGTCGCATTGATTGAATCAGATAATGCTTTTACTAAGGTTGTCTTTCCTGAGCCTGACATTCCAGTAATGCCAATAATTAGATTTTTGGAATTTGACATCGTTTATATCTCATAAATTAGTATTATAATTCAATATAATAGGCAGTAAATAACAATTCACCTATCGATATATGTAATAACCACGTAGTTTTACGTCTACCACCCACAGAAATGTCCATTTATAATACAGGTCTATTATGTTTTTCATTTGCTAAAATTGAGGGTTCATTGAAGAATCTCCAAAATTGACAACATGTCGATTTTTTTAAGTTGAGCATGAGGACATCCTAATTTGTAGCTATAATGGATTGGGAAAGCTTATGTTTAATAAGTGGAGCAAGCAAAATCAAGGGCTAGATATGACACACCAAACATACAGTGATGGAGTTAACGCTGAAGAGTATATTATCCGAACTTTTCAGGCTTGCAATATTATTGGATTAGGTGAGGGTGGACATCATTTAGAAGACTCACATAAGTTCTTTCAAAAAATGTTTGATAATAAAAAAATTCAAGAAACTATCGATGTGGTCATAGTAGAGTTTGCAAATGTAGATTACCAGAGCATTTTAGATAAATATATCTTTGGAGAAGACGTTAGCATAAAAGAATTACGAAAAATTTGGCGTGAATCTACGCAGTGCATTGGTAGATTTGGCGAAGCATTAATTTACTTTGAGCTATTAAAAAAAATTCGTGATGTAAATGCACTTTTACCAAAAAATAAAAAAATTCGCGTATTGGGTGGTGATCCTTCTATTGATTGGCAATTAATAAAAACACAAGAAGACTATTTTAAAATTATTGCCAATAGAGATACTTTACCAGCAGAATTAGCGATTGATTATGGAATCAATCAATCTAAAAAAGTTTTATTAATCTATAGCGAATTTCACTTTGTTAAAATAAATGATAATAGGATTCACCCTGAACATCAAAGCATTACAACCATCGTAAATAATAAGCATTCGGGTGCAATGAACGTAATCGCGGTACTTGATCCATCAAATTTTCAGATAGAAGCGATAACAAAAAACTTACCTCTTTATTCCATTATTGATCTTAAAACATCCGAGTTAGGTAATTTGCCTGCTGAAAAATATTTTAAAGAAATATTTAATGATAGTGGGGAAGCAATTCTATTTAAAGGATATAAAACAAAAGATCTATTCGATGTTTTTTTATATATAGGCCCTTCTGAATTATGGAAAAAAGTTGATTTTCCAAAAGCAGTTTTTTCTGATGATGAATGGAATGAGCTAAATAGAAGATTAAAAATTATTGGACTAGAGCCATTGGATGATAAATTAAAATAAAATTTTAAAATAGTCTTATGTACAGTTAACCTTAAACACGATGGTGAATTTATGACAACTGAACCAATAACAAATGATAATAATCTGAATCAACCCATTATCCAATGGGGTCGCGCTTATCTTTTATCTCATGGATACAAGCTAAAAAGTGACTTACCAGAACTCGTACAAGACACACCCTGGTCTTATGTGATACGTTTTGTAACATATGATGGTTATGTTTATTTGAAACACACACCAAAGTTGCTCGCATTAGAAGCTGATATTATCAACATTTTACAGAATCAGTTCCATGCTCACGTTCCAAAAATTATTGCAAAAAATGACGAGTTAGATTGTTTTTTAATGAAAGACGCTGGAAAATCATTGCGAGGTATATTAAAAAAGAACTTTAGTGAATCCTTGCTTTGTAAAACCGCTAGCCAATTTACATCACTCCAAATAGATATTGCAGATCATGTCGATGTTTTTCTTAACATAGGTGTTCCAGATTGGCGATTAAATAAAATACCTGATTTATATAAGCAATTACTTTCACAAAAAGACTTGTTAATCGAGGATGGATTATCAGAAAAAGAAATAAAGAAACTCGAAATGTTACTTCCAACAGTGACTGCATTATGTAATAAATTATCTGATTATTCTATTAGGGAAACTATAGTTCAGCCTGACTTTAATGATAACAACACACTCATCGAAGATTTATCCCAAGTTCTCACTATCATTGATTTAGGCGAAATAGCCATTTCTCATCCATTCTTTTCTCTTTTAAATTTTTTGTATCAAATACAAAAACATTATGGACTAACAGACAAGGATAATACGTATCTTACGATTAAAGAAGCTTGCTTACATCCTTTCATGGCATCTGAATCTCGAGAAAATGTATTGCATGCTCTTGAATTGGCTCGCCCACTGTGGTTTGTCTATGGGGCATTAGCAGGATACCGCTTGATGATTGCGTGTGGGAAAGAAAACATGATGTCATTTCAGCATGGAAAATTTATTGCTTCATTGAGAGATTTTATGGCTGAATGTCATTGAGTTGCCAGAGGATGATTCTTTAACGCCTCTATTTAGAAATATTTCTGAACGGACACTTTAGTTTTGGATCTAAATTACTGAAAAATATGTTGACACAAAGCAGAAATGGTGGAAAACTGCGACGCGTTATTTACACAGTTTATATGATGCCATAGGCACCTTATTGAAATCATAATAAAAGCAGACACTGCTGTTAACTTTGGAAAACTTAGGAAAAATATAGTATGCACAAATCAGGCTTTAATAACCCAAACTTTAATAAACCAGACTCTCGCGCTAGTAGTGCAGAGATAAGCTTTTGGAATAATGTAGAGCGCCCTGTAGGAGAAAAAAAAATGCCACTACCTACAGAACCAGGACATCCCAGTTATGTTGCCCCACCGGTAGTTCAGCAATCACAACCTCAGAAACCTTATGTAAGCCCAAATCCGATTTCGGATTTTATTGCTGCTCCAAAGCACACAACGCTACCGCCACATAATGCAGGCTACCGACCAACTTCTCGATTATAAGCTACTCGGTCCCTTAGAGATGGATTAAATTAGATATCCTGGCCAAATGCGAATAAATCCATGTTTTGTACTAGAAAATACTGTAGTTAAGATTTGTAAAATTTATGATTGGTAATCAGATGAAAAAAATACTTCCCAAGTTTGATACTGAAACAATTTCTGAAGTTTTGCATCATGAAATACCTAAACTAAAGATTAACTCCATTTCTATAGTTCAGACTGGCTGGGATCACTTAGTAGCCGAAGTTAATGAACAATGGATTTTTCGTTTTCCGCGCGACATAAAATCAATTGCCAATATAGAGCGTGAAAAGAAACTTTTAGATTATTTAAAAAGCCGTATTTCATTGCCGATACCTGATTATAGATATTTTGGCACTAAAGTTGCCTTTGTCGGATACCCAAAGTTACAAGGCATTCATATAAATCAACAAATCTATGCCAACTTTAGCATTGAAACTCGTCATCATTTAGCAAATACCTTGGCATCATTTTTTACCGAAATTCATCATGCAGTTAGTAAGGAGCAAGCATTGGCATGGGGACATGCTCCTATCTTTCGCCCTACCAAAGAAATGGGACCATTGATTGCCACTTTACCTCTTGAGATCCAGTCAATGGTAAAAATTGCTATTGCATATAACCAAAAAGAGCTGAGTGATGAAAAAAATCTGGTTTTTTGCCACCAAGATATCAATGGCGATAATCTAGCATATGATCTAGCTATCAACGAGATCACTGGTGTCTTTGACTTTTCTGATACCGGCATTGGTCCTTATTCTTTAGAGTTTGCCGAGCTATTCGTAGTAGATGCAGAGCTTGCCAAATTTACTGCTGATATCTATGCCAAAATAAACAATGTGCCGAACCCTTTTGTGGGCGGTGCAGTAGATTATATTTTGCGTAAAATGACTTTCATGCTAGATGCGTGGAAAAATAGCAACGTAGAAGGTGAAAAGAACTTTCTTAAAGCTCTTAACGATTTTTTGCCTATTTGGCAAGAAGTTTATCTGTCAGCCCAAGTTTAAACGATCAAGATTTCTTAAAATCAATATCCACCCAAACTGCTAAATGATCAGATGCCATCTTTGAATGATAATAGTTTTCTTCAACTAGATAAGAACAAATTTGGTTATTATTTTTAATCTTCACTAAAATAAATCCTTCTTCTATTGCAATTTCATCATTACAACCTATTTTTTCTATCTGTGCAGTATGGAATTATCGGAACCGCTATAATATATTAATTCCTTCTTTTAGTCGCTTATTACGATCTTTAGTTATTTTGTATTGCAGGTATTTTCTATAAACTAAAAAGACAGGGAGCAGAGCTAAAATAGTTAATACAACAATAACCATATTAGTATATTTGCATAATTTCTTAACCGAATTTATCATCAGTTTGGCTCAATTAATCAAATGCAATCATTTAGTTGCATCACTAAGTGCTTATGTGGGATTTAGGAAGGAATCCCGGCACGGGGTGTCATTATTCTGTTTTGCCACTCTCGTGGATTTGTTTTTCCCACAATTTTGCGTAAATACCATTGTTTTTAAGTAATTCACCATGTGTTCCACGCTCAACTAATTTACCATTATCTAATACTAAAATTTGATCCGCATGCACAATAGTAGAAAGCCGATGCGCAATAATTAACGTTGTCCCATTTTGTGATATTTCTTGTATATTTTGTTGAATAAGACGTTCTGTGTGTGTATCTAAAGAAGAAGTAGCTTCATCAAATACATATATAATTGGTTTTTTGAGTAAAACGCGAGCGATAGCGACACGCTGTCTTTCGCCGCCTGAAAGCTTTAATCCATGTTCTCCTACGACTGTATTTAATCCGTCTGGTAATGATTGAATAAATTTTTCTAAGTGAGCTTGTTGTATTGCTATTTGAATCTCACTTTCTGAGGCATTGGGTGAACCATATGCAATATTATAATAAAGAGTATCATTAAATAATGTGGTATGTTGTGGAACAACACCGATATTCTGCTGTAATGACAATTGAGTAACATCACGAATGTCTTGACCATCAATTAAAACAGCGCCACTTGACACATCATAATAACGAAACAATAATTTTGCGATGGTTGACTTGCCTGAACCTGTCGCACCCACAATCGCGCATACTTTCCCTGAGGATATTTCAAAAGTAATGTTCTGTAAAATAGGTCTACGTATATCGTAGGAAAAATTAACGTGATCGAATTGAATCGTACTTGTTTTAATATTTAATGATTTAGCATCTACTTTATCTTGAACAGTTGGTTTCTCATCTAATATTTTTAACATTTCAGCTAAGTTGGTGAATCCTTCATTCATATCACGCAACACATAACCAAAATGCGAGAGCGGCACCATAAACTGTAATAAATACCCATTAATTAAAACAAAATCACTAACCAGCAAAACTCCTTTTGTAACACTCATTCCACTTAGATAAGTTAAAATAATGAGACCTATTCCCATGATAATACCTTGTCCCAACAAAACCACTTCCCCATACAAATGTTGTTTTGTGGCTGTGTTTTCTTGTTCAGCTAATATTTGATCACAACGTGCATGCTCATATCGCTGATTAGTAAAGTAACGAATTGTTTCATAATTTAGTAAGCTATCGACAATTTTATTGGCTGCTAATGAAGATTTTTCATTAGCTATTTTCTGTGCACCAACCGACCATCTACTACCTTTCACAGTAAATATCATATAGGTAAGTAAAATGGTTGCTAAAATGATTCCATACAGAATACCAAAAAGATATATTAAAATGGCTGTTGCAATAATTACTTCAATGATCGTTGGAACAATTAAGAAAAGTACAGCCCAAACTAACATAGCAAATGAATTTTTAACGCGATCGATAATGCTTACAATAACACCCGTTTTACGTTTAGTATGAAAATCCAGTGAGAGATGATTCAAATGATCAAATAGGTTTAATGATAATAAACGTACCCCTCTCTCTACAACTCGATTAAAAATGATTAAACGAACTTGATCCAGCGCTTTACTCAAAGTCCAAAGAACCCCGTATGCAATTAATAAAACTTCCGCAATAAATATAGGAGACTCTACCTTCGATATGGCATTAATGGTTTCCCTAAATACAAGGGGTACACCAATATTGAGCAAAATGGTCATTAATAATAAAATGATAGCACCGATTAATCGTGAGCGAATACCCCAATCTTTTGGCCAAATATAAGAATATAATTTTTTAATAAGATATACTTTTTCTGGAAAGATCATTTATTACTCCACAATCTCAGTATCATTAAATAGATTTAGTCAACCATAACAATAGCTCATCATCAACTGGATATGATTCGCCTGGGATTATACTATTATTATGATAGGTTATTTCTTTACCATCCGGTTGGTACCCCATTTTAATATATAATCGTTGCGCTGAACCGTACCCTTAGGCCCATTAGGCGAAAAAAGATCGTCAACCTGGGCATAAAGTGGATATTTGATACCTTTTTACCAGGATGGGGGCCGAACCTCATACAGTGGTTTTATAAAGAATAAATGTGTCGCAATGCAGATTCAACATCTGGATATTTAAATTGAAACTTTAATTCTAATAATCGTTTGGGATAAATATGCTGGCCTTCAAGTAACAACTCACGCGCCATCTCTCCAAACATAAGCTTTAACATAAAATATGGTGTCTGCATGAAGCTGGGTTTATGTAATACATGACCAATTGTTCTGGCTAAATTTCTTTGAGTCACGCATTGTGGAGATACGATATTTATTCCGCCTGAAATGTCATTTTTATCTATCAAAAAATCAATTGCTCTCAGTAAATCGTCAATTGCAATCCAACTGAAAGGCTGATTTCCTGTTCCAATGGATCCGCCTAGATAAAAATAAAAGGGCTGAACAATTTTAGATAAAGCGCCACCCTCTTTTGCAAGCACAACGCCAAAACGCATGTTAACGACTCGAACACCGTTTTCTTTGGCAGGAAAAGTTGCTTTTTCCCATTCTCGACCAACTTGAGACAAAAAATCAGGAGCATGGTCCCAATCAATTAAAAAAGTTTCATCTAATTTTACGGGTAGTTCATTTTTAATTTGCGGTTGCAATCCATAAATTCCTATCGCGCTTGCATTAAACAGCGATGGTGCATCAGATCCCAGTGATATGAGTAAGGAAACAATTTTATTTGTCGTAATAATTCGGCTTTGAAGTATTTCCTTTTTTCGTGACTCACTCCAACGCTTATCTGCGATGCCTGCACCTGATAGATTAACAACAACCTCGGCATCTTTAAAATTGTCAGGTTTTAATTCATCCCATTCTAAAGCCTCAACTTTACCTTGAAATTGTTTTTTAATTTTTTCCTTATTACGACCTATGACGATGACTGTATGGCCATCTCGTAGCCAATGATTGACTAATTCAGTACCAATTAATCCTGTTGCACCAGCTACTATTCTTTTCATTGTAATAATTCTCACTATTTGACTATGTTGTTGATTATTAGGAGTTCCTCGTGACACGGTAAAAATACCCGTCGTGTAACTCCACAAAAAAAGTCTTAAAAAGTGATAGTATATAGTAAAGTAATCCTAAGTGCTAAGTAGCGATGTCTGTGAAGTAAGACAAAATTAATAGTAGAGGTAACATATGCTCCGCCCAAAAGATGAAAAATTACAACAGATTGAATCAGGTTTAAAAATATTCGGGATACAATTAGCTGATGATATCAATGTGAAAATGAATTTGTTGGAGAGAATGGATCATCATAAAGTTCCTAGTGTGAGTATGGCTATCATTGATGAAAATGAATTAAAACTAACAAAAACATATGGTTCTTCCTCTGAAACTGCCGTTTATCAAGCTGGTTCTATTAGCAAACCTGTTGCAGCACTTGTTGCATTATTAGTTGCGAAGGAATATAAATTAGATCTTGATGAAGATGTTAATCGAATACTAGAGAGATATGGTTCCAACTATCGAGTACCAGATAGTGAATTTACCTCCACCCAAAAGGTAACTTTACGTAGATTATTAAGTCATACAGCCGGTTTAACTGTCCATGGTTTCCCAGGATATCCTTCAGATACAAAAGAATTACCTACCACTCAACAAATTGTGGAGGGTGAAAAAGCCGCGGGTATTTCGCCTACCAATACGCCAGCAGTTGAATCATTTGCTGTGCCAGGAACAGTATGCCAATATTCAGGAGGTGGAACTACTTTAGTACAATTGATTTTAGAAACGGCCACAGGAAAAAAATTTCCGGCCATTGCTCAAGAATATGTACTTGGCCCACTTGGAATGACATCTTCAGGATATGAAATACATACACCTGGGGAAGAAAAATTCATCGCCGCTATTGGTCATGACCATAATGGTAAACCTATAGAGGGTAATTGGCACCTATACCCTGAATCTGCAGCCGCAGGTCTTTGGACTACACCAGCTGATTTGGCTCGTTTTATGATTGAAATTCAAAAAGCATTTAATGGGAAAAATGACATCATACCAAAAGATGTTGTTGATGCAATGTTAACGAAGCAAGCTCCGGGAAAATTTGGCTTAGGGCCAGAAGTTGATGATACATCATCATTATCATTTTCTCATGGGGGGGTCAATGAAGGATTTCAATCCGAATTGATGGGTTTTGTGAATGGAAAAGGTGCAATTATTATGACAAATTCAGGCAATGGTATGAATTTGATTAAAGAGATTATTCCCGCTATTGCGGCAGTCTATGAGTGGCCTGCACGTAATTACTCAGATGCTAAAGTTATGCAGCCAGTAACTATTAATCCAACTATCTATGAGGATTATGTTGATGATTATCGAGTAGGAAAATCTGTTCAATTTAAATTCATCACCGAAAATAATAAATTATTTATTTGGCTTCCATTTCCTGGCCCCACTGATTTACCCAAAAAATTTGAATTAACACCTGAATCTGAAACGAGTTTTTTTCATATTTCTGATGAGGCTAGATTTGGAGTTACTTTTGCATCAAGAAAAGCAGCGACTTTTAAATCTTCTTTTGGTGAAGGAGTAAGAATAACCTCAGAATTAACATATGAGAATCAAACTTCTGAAACATCGCAAGTACCCTTATCTTCAACTTCAAAGGTTGCATTAGCAATACCCATGGATACAAAAGCTGAATCGACAACATCTGCAATCGTTACAAAAGCATCAGAGCAGAACTCAGGGAGTGAGCCACCTTCACAGGCTTCAGAGAAAAGTCCTGTTAAAGGTGTCGAGATGACCTCTGAAGATACCGCTAGTAAAAATCCTGCTAAAAAAAGGAAAACTTGAGGACAATGCGCCTAAATCTAGCACAAATGAAAGGCGATCATTAAGTTCATCTTCAAGAATTTAATAGTATCTACAGTATAGTATAGACGTAAATTTATGGAGATTTAAAAAATATGAGCGCCAAAAAAAAGATTAATAACACACTCGAAAATTTTGACGATCTTTTTGTAGGTGAACCTAAAAACATCGAAAGAAATTTACAGCATTTACTTCCAAAAGCTGAATGTTTAGAAAATAAATCCATCTATTTGCAGATACTATCTCAAATTGCCTTTACTCAAACACAAAAGATCAGTAATATCAGACACTTATTTGTTAAAACTAATGAGAGAAATTTTGAAACATGAATAATAAAATTATAATAAGATCTTATAGAGAAGCTGATGCGACTTTTTTAGCAGCCATATTCTTCAATACTATTCATATTATTAATGCAAAAGATTATTCACCAGAGCAACTTGATGCATGGGCGCCTCGTAGTAGTCTTGAACCAGAAGGCTGGATGCGTAAATGGCAAAAAATTCCGCCTATTGTTGCCACTATTAATGACATAATCGTTGGATTCGCAGAGTTTGAAGATAACGGTCATATTGATTGTTTTTATTGCCATCATGAATACCAAGGTTTTGGTGTTGGCAGTGCATTAATGAAAGAAATTGAAGATAGAGCTAAGAAATCTAAAATAAATGAAATTTTTGCTGAAGTTAGCATTACAGCAAAACCTTTCTTTGAAGCGAAAGGTTTTGTGGTAAAAAAGGAGCAGTCAGTTGCGGTAAGAGGCATGACGCTTACCAATTTTGTGATGGAAAAACTAGTGTCTGTTAAAAATTGAATGTATTATGCAAATTTGAAGTAAGAAAATTTTTAGATGGTATCTATGAATGGAGGGCATATGAAAAATACAAATGATAAGAAAGATAAGCAGTCAACACGGGATTCGCTCAATGACACAGGTAAATTTGTGAAATTTTCGTTGGGGAAAGGATATATTCCACCTAATAATCAACCTAACGAAACTGGAACCCCTGAGAGCAAAAAAGTGCAACCAGAACTTCAATATATGCCAGATGGACCAAATGGAACTGAAGGGATGCCATTTTATGAAATTGATAATCCTATAAAATTGACAAAACATAGATAATAAATTTTTAATATTTATAATGACATTTATGGAATAAGATTTCTCCGATGACATTCATGCAATAACCAACGTAAACTGTCCATCATTTTAGGATGTTTCAATGCCTCATTGATAGTATTGTAGTACTTGCCTTCACCTTCATAGCAACCAGTAATGGTGCCTTGCTTATCATGCCAGAAGTAAACATATATCAATTCTGAATGACTGGTCATAGCTTCAGTCACTGCGCCAAGACTAACTACTTCAGATGCATCGACAATGGCTCCCAATTCTTCGTTTAACTCACGTACTAAAGCTTGCATAGGTGTTTCATTAGCTTCTATATGGCCGCCAAATTCAGAAAGATAGCCAGGATGGTTCTGCCAATTTTCGCCTCTTTGTTGAAGTAAAATTTTGTTATCGTTGGTTAGAACAATACAGCCTACAAAACGATTTTTATAAACTGATTCATCAAGCTTGCTAATATCACAAGTTTTGATAAATTCTCCTGAATAATTCATTGTTACATCCTGTTTACAAATTAATAGAAATCAACTGTACCGTTTACTTTGGACGACCCGCCCAGTTTGAAGATAAAACTGAATAGGCTTCATTAAACTCCAATTCATTATCTATAACCTCATTATCATTTTGTTCCTGAGGTAGGTCTTGAATGACTCGTCGGGCTATTTCTCTCGATAGTCTTCTTTGCTCGAACATGTCATACTGAATTTTTTGTTGTTTGTTTTCAAAATCACAATAAACACGTTCTGTTTCATCATTAGTTCCTTGTTGCTTTGGCAGTTTGGTTAATACATCTTCATCGCATTCTTGTGCTTTAGGAGATAAATCTTGCATAAAATTTGCGGGTAGTTTCTCCTGGGTCAACGCAGCTTTGTCTTCTCTTTGTATATCAGGTTTCATCGTTGGTTCGGGGCTATTTTCATCTCCGAGATCCAATAATGGAAAAAGTTTCATTGAAGGCGGTTCGGCACCATTATGCATCCTTCGATATTCTTCAACCCATTGAGGTTGTTCATTGTGTTTTGCAAGATACTCATCTTGCGTTGGACCTTCTTGTGGTTTTTCTTCGCTATTTTCTATATACGGTTTTATCGTTAATTTTCCCTTAGAAACATTATTTTCATCATCAAGATTTTCTAAAGGAAAATAGAGCATATTTGGCGGAGGAGGCTCAGCACCATCGTGTGTTTTTCGATATTCCTCGACATACTGAAGATACCTATTGTGTTTCTCAAGATATTCGTCTTTTTTAGCTTGACTTGGTTCTAGATCTGTTCCCCAAGTCCAAGTAGAAGAATTTTTTCTTTTTCGATTATTCATGAGATGTTCCTATATTAGATTAATAAATATAATGAGCAAGAGTATGTTTTTCCCGAACGTAATTTCATTGGAATTCTCTATATTTTAAATATTATTCTTTTTATTATTAACGGTCAAGTTTGCTTCAATACACGTGACCCTTTGTTCTAGCACTGTTAATCTTGCGAGCTTTTTTTGTATATCGCTTGTTAATATATTAATTTCTTCACGAGTATCTCTTAATTCTTCTAAAGGATTTATTGATAATGGTAAGACAACAGGATTATTTTTTTGTTCCTTAGCAGAAGGCGATTCAAATAATAAATTAGGGTTACCTTCACTATAAGCTGGTGGTGCTTTAAGCATTAATGGAGTTTCAGCTGGAACCAATTGATTTTCATCAAATTCTTTTGGTTTCTGCACAGGCGTAGCCGTCATTTTTTTTCTTGCAGTGACATTTGATATTCTTGCTTTACGTTGAGCAAGAGTACGATTTTTTACTTCTGGAGAGATATAAAATTCATCCATCATGTCATCTTTTGTTTTAGAATCAGATGGGGGATTTAGGATGTTTGCTTGTATCTGTTTAAGCCGTAACATACTATTTTTCCTCTATTATATTTTTATATGGCAAGCATTTATCGAAGATGGATTTTAATATTGTTAAAAATAGAATACTATCCGTGAAATCACGGATAGAGTTTAATAAGAACTGGATGGTAAAATTGTCTTTTTCAGAAGATTATAAAATAATTGTCGAAAATCTAAGTAAGGATAATCATCATGAGAAGTCGTATTTTAAGACAATGGAGTTTGTTTGCTCTCGCAAGAAAACATGCTCTAGTTATTCCTGCCATGCCAATAAAAAGATGGATATCGTCTGATCAGCAAGGCAATGATTATCGTATTTTTTTAGTTATAGGTGCTTTATTTTTCCTATAAACTTGTATTTATTTCAAGCTATTCATACACATCGGAGGGTAAGGTGGAGAAAGAACCAAATTTACACAAAAAGGAAACTATTTCTCAACAAAAGGATCAAAAAAATATTGAGGAAATATTGAAAGAATTCGAACAACGAGCTAAAAAACCTGTTTATGATAAGAACTCATTCATTCCATCTAGAAAAGGATTATTAGTTAATAACAATAATAATCCAATGCTCCTTGAAGCAACTAATACCAGTGTTTCATCTTCGATTTTTACTTCATTTACTAGCAAATATTCTTCTTCGTCGGCAGCTGTTTTTAAAGCAAGTGAGCCCTCTGTGCCAGCCAGGGTGAGACAAGAATCCACTAAAATCGTAAGAACTATAGGGCGGTAAGGCAACATGAAAAGTGAGTATAAAAAGAACATTTCAGAACAAGGTATTAGAGGTAGAGAATAAAACATTCAGACTAGACGGAACAAAATCAATTGAGGAGCAGATAAAAAATCTCAATTTTGATACGCTCAATCTTGGTACGACATCACAGCTCCGGCACCAGTTCCAGCAGTTACTCCCGTTGCTCCTTCTATGTTTACAGCCCTGAAAACACGGACTTATGAATGACGCCTTCTTTTTTGATGTGGAATCTCTAAATCCGTGGTGTTGCATAAACTCTGAGATGCTTCTGTTTTTAATTGACATAAGCTTTGAAAAAACTCCCCCAAACGTGGGTAGATCGGTACCATACTTGAACTAGTTACAAAGCCGCTAATTTCAATCGCAAAATCAACACCAATACGAGTATTCGAAAGAGAATAGAAATCAGCCGCTTCCCAATTTTCATACGGAGGATTTGGACGAACTATGTACAATCTAAATGAACGCCCCTGTTGGTCGCCTCTTTGCATTTTTTCTACGTTCGTATAAAGCCCACTACAACAAAACGTTTGTACGTAATTTGCGGGCATCAAGCATTGAATACCTCCTTGGACTCGTTGCCAAAACAGCAGTGCTCTCGGATCATTATAGTTATCTCCAAAATAATCTTTGTAGTGACCATCATATATTTCAAATGCTTTTAGAGGCAGCTTTGGATTAAAGTGTCTTCCTGTTATCACCACTTCATTAAGTATTGCATTTAATGATGTTGTATATTCTATAAATTTTGTCTCAACGTTAGATCCTGATTTCAGTGTTAGCTGGTACTCAGGGTAACCGGAGGATGTAATGTCTCCTGGAGTGGCCGTACGAATAGCTTGAGTTAATGTATCTAATTTTTCAAAAACTGATGCCCATCTTTTTTCTTCATCTGCCTCCCACCCATCTGGAAACTGTGCAAGATATTGCTTTTTTGCCTCATTTTCATCTGCGATGTATGTTTTGATTGTTTCTGCTATTTCAGTATCTTCTTCACCTAGTGCCAATTGATAGGGAGTTTTTCCTTGAACAAGAATGCGCTGACCTGCCATATTGGTAATGATTCTTTCATCAGCATTTTCTGCATTCCATTTCATTAATGCCAATCGCGGATGGATTTTTAACATTTTTTTGACTACAGCTATATTACCTTCGAGAATATATTTGAATAATTCCTTCATGAGTCTTTGATCTAGCATAGGCTGAGCTAAATGATTGGCAAACAATGAGGTTCTTGCAAAACAGGTTAATGATCGATTACTCATGTCTGATACTAGTACTCGAAATACAGGTCGAATGGTTTGCAATAAAGGCGTTACTACAATACCTGCTTTCGCCAGTGCCACTTTGATTAATTTATTAGCATCAGGCAGGTTTCTTTTATTATTAAAATTTTTCTTACCCATAGCTACGATGGAAAAAGATTTTCCGTTTTGAAATATATTAGCTATATATCGACGCAACCCCACCTTGTTCGTGTTATTTGGATCAGGATAAAGCAATATCGCATTGCGGTGATCAATCAATTTTTTAGCTTGTTTCAATGTGGCAGGACTATTATCAGATAACAAATACAATGAATAACTGTCTTCTGCTTGCGCTTCGGATAAACATCTAATCACTGATTTTAATCTGGATCGAAGCATTGCTGTTATCCTCGTTATAACATAAAAATGAACGATTGCTTTGTATTGCTCATCATTGTCAATGGTCTAATTTTTATGGCTAGATTTTTTTGTACAGTTTTCAGATAGCATTTCAATTGCTTTAGGAACAACATATCCAGCAACCGCTCCACCAAAAAAACCAATCCCGCCAAAACCAAGTGTTCCTATCAAAGCACCTGTGCCTATCGCTGCTGCTTTTATTGGACTAATAACAAATTTATTTTTTCCATAAAATTTGTCTATATCTTTCTGAGTAAAGTAATTTTGATATCGAAACAGCGCGACTTCCTTTGTATGAGTTTCTATATTTTTTGAACCATTTTGATATGTTATTTCCAATACTAAGTGAGTATATATGTAATTTGATTCAGGCGGCCACTTCTCTGTTGTATATGGATGACCGATAATTTTTATTGATTTTATAGCATTCAAATTACTAAGAAACATCGCTGACTTTAAGGTTTTATCATCCAGCTTGCCGGAATCAGATGATGAAACAAATATTTCTTGAAAGTTTTTCTCTTCTAGAGAACGACTATGGCTCATAAAGTTATCCTTGGTTTTGACAAAAATGGGGATTATAAAAGCATGGGAAAAATATCTCTATCCGTGAAAACACGGATATTGATGAATAGCAATGATAGTTGTCATTTTATAAATTTCCAGATTTTATCATTGTATTCAAGCTGTTAGATAAAATATGATTAAGCGGTATTATGTGATAATATAACCGACATTTTTTAACTAAGTGTGTTTTTAAATGTATGATATTATCGACTGATTTACGAAAATTAGAAAAACATCCGGCTCTGACCGAATGTACTGCTGTTGCAAATATCATGCTTCCGCTCGTTAAAAACCATGGGATAACTGTTTTCAATTATTATAAATATACGGATCAAGGAATTATTCGTCTATCGAGTCATCAAAAGTGGGCAGAACATTATTTTAGAAAAAAATATGCTAATTCGTCGACAGTTCCGCCTTCTTATTTACAAAAATCATTGAATTATTTTATTTGGCGGATTGAAGATTGCCCCGAGATGCTAGGAGATGCGGCTATTAATTTTAATATTGCTAATGGAATTTCTATTGCAAGGAAATCTCAAGATGCTATCGAATTTTATGGTTTCGGTACGACGACAAATAATACTTCCATTATCAATAATTTTTATCTCAATAATTTAGATACGTTGCTACATTATTGTGACTATTTTAAAGAACATGCCCATATGCTTCTTAATGCATGTGAAAAAAATAAAATTATCATATCAAAGGAAAATATTAATCATCCAACGATAGCACTCACATCTCGTCAACGAGATTGTGCAATATATTTATTACAAGGTATGCCCTATCGTGAAATAGCAGAAAAATTATGTCTTTCCCATCGTACTATTGAAACTCATATTGAATCTTTAAAAATAAAATTTCAATGTCGAAACAAAGTTGAACTTATCTTAGCATTATCAAAAATATTATAAATATCGGTATTGTCGTATGCAAAAGCTACTTTCGTTCAAGCAACCACCAGTTTTATATTTATTATCTCTTGCCTATATGGGAGAACGATTTGGATATTTTATGCTGCGCAGTATACTCGTTTTATATATGATCAAGATACTACTACTATCAGCAGATCATTCATATGGTATTTTTTCCATATTCACGGCGCTACTTTACCTTGCTCCACTTATAGGAGGTCCATTAGCAGATCAATATATTGGAAATAAACAAGCAGTCATGCTTGGCGGATTGTTACTTTCTGCCGGTCTTATTATACTTGGTTTAGATAATAATTATCTATATACAGCACTAGGCTTTATTATTTGTGGAAAAGGATTATATGCTCCAAGTATCATTACAAACATCGGCAACCTTTATCATGAAGAAGATTCTCGTCGTGAAGGAGGCTTTTCTATGGTTTATACAGCCATCAATGTTAGTGCAATTATAGCTTCTTTAATATCAGGTAGTATCATCTATTATTTTGGTTGGAAGACAGCATTTATATTAGCCGGACTAACAACCTTATTAGGTATCTTTTTATTTTATATAGTCAATGGTAATAAATCTTTTTTAAGCGAAATCCATTTTACAAAGTACGCTATAATATTTATAAACATTTTATTCGGTATCTGCTTATTCAATTTTTGTTTACGCCATAAAGAAGTATTTCATATCATATTAGTTGCGATGAGTAGTATATTAATTTTTTATGGTATTAAAAAATCTTATTCATACTCATCAGATGTTCGTAAAAAATTAGTCTTGTGTTTTGCATTAACCGCCTTTTCAATTATCTTTTTTATATTAAGCCAACAATCAGTCATGGCTCTTACCCTTTTTTCTGAATATAATGTGGATAGAAACATATGGATTTTGCAAATACCAACGTATTCTCTATTAGCACTCAATCCTTTTTTTATTATCACCATAGCTCCTTTACTTTCAATGCTTTGGAATAAACTAGCTATCAATAATATAAATCCTTCTGTTCCTATAAAATTTGCCTTAGGAACTATTTTTTTAGGATTAGGATTTATGGTTTTAGTAAATGCAATATATTTTGCTCAATCACACACAGGAAAAATTGATATTGGATGGATTGTAATAAGTTATTTTTTGCAAAGTTTAGGTGAGTTGCTCATTTATCCTATTGGGCTTGCAATGATTACAGAGTTTGCTCCTAAAGATAATGCGGGATTTATGATAGGTGTTTGGTATTGTGCAACAGCAGTTGGAACATATCTAGCTGGATGGTTCTCTCAATTAACCGTTCTTCCTTCTGGAATAACTGACCCTTTGAAAACGTCTATAATTTACGCACATGTTTTTGGATTGTTGGGAGGGGTCGCTATAATTGCTGGAGTTTTATTAATATTTTGTATTTATTGCAAGTCTGTTGTAAATTTTAAATCTAATCGAAAAATTTTGTCACAAATTTAACATGTTGTACGGAAGGAGTCGATGTAGATGATAAATACGTTGATTAATCTGAATGATCCTAATAATGTTATAAGATTTTCTGGATAAACACTGGAGAAAGGGCGATAAAGAATGTATGAAAATCAAGTAAGATGGGCTATTGCTACTTTGCATGAGAAAAATTATCAGCTTTTATCTCAAACACCTGACGTCATTCAAGAAAATCCTTGGGCTATCGTTTATCGATTCCAGTCAAACCAAGGTTTTGTATATTTAAAATGCGTTCCATCTGAATTATCAATTGAGCCAACAATCATTAAAATTTTACTCTCTGAATTTAATGCAAATGTACCTGTAATTATCGCAGAAAACAGCAGCCTATTTTGTTTCTTAATGAAAGATGCTGGTATTCAGATGCATCAATATTTTAAACAAAATTTTCAATCTGACATTTTAATAAAAACGATGCGAGAATATACCAATCTACAAATAACCGCTACTCATAAAATAGATCGTTTTCTTGAGCTAGGCATTCCTGATTGGCGCCTAGAAAAATTACCCGCTCTTTATGATAAAATTATAGCTGAAAAAAAGTTGTTGCTAGATGACGGATTGAGCAAAAACGAGGTAGAAAAATTAAGAAAGCTAGCACCTACATTATCCTCTCTTTGCTCGCAATTGGCGCAGTACAATATTAAAGATACTTTTGGGCATGCTGATTTTCACGATAAAAATATTTGCATTAATCCAGACACTGGTAAAACGACTATCATCGACTTAGGCGAAGTCGTTATAACGTATCCATTCTTTTCATTTCTTAATTGTTTATTTAGAGCAAAAGAAAATTTTTCTTTAACAGATGAACAATATCATCAATTACAAATGGATTGTTTTGTGCCATGGCTTGAATTTGAATCCCAAGAAAATTTATTAGGTATATTAAGAATAATAAATCAATGCTGGCCGATTCATTCTGTGTTAGGCGAGTATCGTCTTATGAAAAGTGTTAATCAAGTTGACTACCAAAAGTTATTGAGGCAAGGACGATTTGCGAATAATTTTCGATACTGGTTATTGAACCCACTATAGATAAATAACTCTTATCTATACCTTATATGTCGCCTTATGTTGGTATTGTGTTTCATATATTTCATGTTCTAGTCTTTTGGCTTCTCTCACTCGATTTATAAACTTCTCTTCAACGTCCATCACACTTACAGGATCTTCATTTATACTTGAGGTGGGTTGAGTAGGTAGCTCCCCAGCAGCTGATTCGGTTTTAACATGTATTTTTTTAAGCAATAAGGCTGTGGTATTCCCATATGCTTCTTTTTTACTATCAGACTGAGGAACTGATGTTGGTATAGGTTGAAGAGGAGTTTCTAACTCAAAAGAAACTATCATTTTCGATATCTCTTCAGCTACAGCGTTACCATCGTTTAATGGCTTACCGTTTAAATAGAAAACATGAATTTTTTGTCTTGCTTTATAAATCAATTCTGCATGAGGATGTGCTATTTTAAAGTAGGCATTGTAAAGATCATAGATTCCTATTTTTTCGCCTTCTTCTCTTTCTTCCAAAAATATAAGTCTTAGTTTTTCCAAATCTTCTTTCTGAATCGTTTTATGTTCTTGTTTGACTTCTACATGCTTCCTTACGCACGGTTTATTAGGAGTAGGATTTTGTTTTAAATGTTCTTCCAATAATCTAACGATGACTTGACCTTTTGTGTCTTCGATTCTTTGAGATAATTCTAATGGTGTTCCCATGGGCGTAACAATGCTTGGATCAGCTCCAGCTTGCAATAAAGCAGTGATTGCATCTACAGCTGTATTTCCATAAAGTAGCGTTGTACTCATTTTAATTGCAATAGAAAGTGGTGTATTGCCTTTTAGATCTGGTGTGTTTACATTTGCCCTTGAGACAACTAGCGCTTTTATTGCTAACACACGTTCATATTGAGCAGCATGATATACGGGCGTTTTACCACAATTATCTGGGGTATGCATATTTGCATCTGCAGCTTTTAGTGCAATGATTGCTTCTGAATGTCCCATGACAGCAGCAACAGAAACCGGAGTTGCGCCATCGTTTGTTTGTGTATCCATGCATGCGCCTGCTGCTTTAAGTGCAGTTATTACCTTAGCATGTCCCTTGGCAGCAGCAATCCAAATGGGCGGTCTGTCATAGATGTCAAGCGCATTCATTGTCGCACCTGCGACTTTAAGAGCAGTTATTACCTCTGCATGTCCCATTTCAGCGGCAATGAAAACCGGTGTTTTGCCTTCATTGTCTGGTTTATTAAGCGTTGCTCCTGCTTCTATCAAAGGAGATATAAAATGGACATGGCCATAAGCTGATGCCCAATAGAGAGCAGTTCCAGCCTGTTTTTTATCGACTTCATCAATGATTTTTTTGTCATAGATACCTGATTTTAAATTATTTAAAAATTTAGTAAATTCTGCTTGGTTATTCGTTTTAACGGCTTCTATCAAATCTATAGGTATTTCAACATTACTTACATCATTGTTGTGTTTTTCAAGTTGTTCTTTCTCAACTGTATTCTTTTCCTCATGATTTACTGACTGATGAGGTTTCAATGAATTTGTTAAGGGTTCTGATCCGCTGTTTGGTTTTGCAACCATCAGCGGTTGCAGTATTGGAAGGGCTGTCATTTTTTTTGTTGCATTGGAATTAGATTGTTTCCTTGATCGAAACTTAGCGATAATACGCTTTTCTTCTTCTGGGGAGATATAAAACTTACTTTGTTGTTCAGCTATCATACTTAGGATTTGAGCATGACATTGTTTTACATTGGGGTCTTCGCTTTGATATTGAAGCGCTTCCTCGCAATAGACTAAAGCAGCTTTTAGATTTGCATGCTCTTTCTTCATTTCCATGGTTGCATAAGTCATGTATTCTTTAGACAAAAATTTCTCAAGATCGCCACGAAACAGTTGTCTTGTTAGTTGAATATCACGTTCTGCATTCTCATTTAGACCCATAATGCGATAAAGTATGGCTCGTTCTCTGAGAGTTTGTGTATGGTTCGGATTAAGATTAAGAGCATGATTTACATCTTTTAATGCATCTTCATACTTTCCTAATAAACATTTAGCAAGTCCTCTATTTGCAAATGCTGTAGAAAGGCACTCATTATCAGCCGGATTTAAACGAATAATCGAAGTCAAGTCTTCTATGGCGCCAGCATAATCTCCTCGAACTATTTTATTTCTGTCTTTGCTAAGATAAGAAAGAACATTTGCATTGCTCGTATTAATGATTTGATTGCGAAGATGAGTTGCATATTGATTGTCGGGTTGAAGTCGAATCACGTAATCGCAATAAATCAAAGCTGCTAAAAGATTTCCATTTTCTTTATTAGTTTCCATTGTTACTAATGTGAAATATATTGCACAAATTATTTTTTTATCAGATGTTGAAAGTTGAGTTTCGAATAATCGCAACTTTTGCTCATCAGCTTGCGCTTTTTCAAGTTCACCTAAAAACCGATATATAATAACTCGATGATGAAGATGGATGATCTGTGTGGGCTCATTTTCAATGATTTGATTACATAGAATTAAAGCTTCTTGATGCTTTCCCGATGTAAATGTCAGGACAGCTTGATGATATTCAGTTGGTGTATGTTGTAAATAAGAACTCAGTATTTTGCTAGCCTCTTGATAATTTCCTAGTTCAGCGTGCTCCACAAAACTTTTTACCAGTAGCAGTTCTCCATTCGTTGGATCTAAACGAAGAAGTTCATTTAAATTCTGTCTGCTCTTTCTAAAAAATGGATTATCTTCTATTGATGTGGGCTTTACATAATAAATTAAACCGCTGACGGTTCGATTTCCTCTCGTGTGCATGGTAGCCTCGTTTTGAATTTTTAGTAGATCTATTTATTTTGAATTATATGATTTATTAATCAAAAGTAAACATAAAATCGAAGATGGATTTTAGTATTGTTAAAAATAGAATACTATCCGTGAAATCACGGATAGAGCAATGTGTATCGAAGCAAGGCTGGAACATCTAATTGCATCTTGGATAATATTTGTTTGTGCATTTACTGTGGATACATAACATAAAAATAGAGCGATTATAGTTTTCTTAATAAAATGCATGTTAGAACCTCCCAGGTGAAGAATATGACAGTTGGGTAGCACCATTAGTTTCCTGCATTTGATGAACTAGCTCTTGATCTACAATCTCAGTTTTGAAATGGAATCCAGCCGTTTTTAAGTGTTCAAACAAACTCATACCAAATGCTACAGAAGGTGTTAAAAATCCTTTTTCCTCTGTGGCAAAATCATTTGCGACCATGAGACGTGCGCATTCAATTGCCAAAGCAGATGTAGTTTCGTTGCTTGGGTCACCTTTGCGCTCCATGCTTATTTTTAACTTATCATGACCTGAACTTCGACCCACTAACTGTACGTGGAAATATCCCGCAAGACGCTCTTTTTCAGTAGGACCTTGACCTGGTTTCAGCCCATAACACCAACGTATTAATTCGCGTCCTATTGCGGTACTACTAAGTAAACCAAACCCTTTTACAAAACAGGTTGTTAAGCATGCATGGATAAAGCCATAATTTTTTGGCATCAACAAACGTTCCTCGTAGTGAAAAACTGGCTCAGATTCACTTTTCGACTCATGCAAATGAGAACGCAGCCACGCAGAACGCCGTACGACAGCATTATTGGTCGGACCCATATGAAAAAATGCTGACCAACGTGAAAAAGTAGGTTCATATCGTGGAGACCGACTAGCTTCCAATTCCTTAGGCCAATTCTTATCAGAAATGAGAATATTAGAATCTGGCATCATAAAAGTATTATTTTCAGCCATATTAAGAGCTGTTGCTAACGAACCCCCATTAAGTCCGCCTTTTATTTGATAACAGAGACAAAGTTCATCCAGCTTTAATTTATGTTCAGATGCTATTTTTAGAGCCAGATAAGTTGTTAAATCAGCTGGAACAGAATCAAATCCACAAAAAGGAACCAACCTGGCACCCGATTTTTTGGCCTGTTCTTGATAGCGATCTATCATGGCACGAGTAAAGGCAGTTTCACCTGTGATATCCAGGTAGTGTGTCCCCAATTTTGCACAAGCGGCAATAACTGGCTCAGCATACTTCGCGAATGGACCCGCAAAATTTAGCACCACTTTTGTATTCTGCACCATTGACTCTACACTATCCGTGTCATTTGAGTCTGCGATGATGATATCAGGCTTAAATTTACATAATTTTTGCAGATCTTCCAGTTTTTGTTTGTTACGACCTGCAATAGCAACACGCATTCCATTCAAATCACTTGATTCCATTAGATGCCTTGTTGCAACACTACCCGCAAATCCAGTGGCTCCGTAAATAATTAAATCATATCTATTTTGCATATTCGATTCCTGTGTGTGAATGTTTTTTCAGGAATGAAGTATATCAGGCATTTCCATCCGGCTTTTTACTTGATATTGCTCACATTTCGCAATTTTTAATAAAGCTCACGATGCAATGCCACTGGCAAATAGATGTCCGTCAATAACTTATCTTCAGGCGTTTGAAAGGGTAAATTTTGATGTATTGCAAAACTCGGGTGGTCTATCGGTTCGTAGCCGCTATCTGGCAACCAAAGTCGATATAGCACTCGAAGGGTGGTATCAATTTCTTTCAATGATCCGTGATGCCTGATAACCGCATACAGACCGTCGGGGATAGATTGCAATCCAACATTACCCTCTGGTTGAAAATCATGAGGCAATTCACTTCGTGTTATACATGCATCATAACGAAATTTAGCAAGCGGTGTCGTCACTTTACAATCGTGAAAGACACTGATGCGCTGGGTTTTTTCCGACATAAAAACAGGTATGCTTGCAACAGTAATTAATTTAAACCAGATTTTCATTAACTCAGTATCATCCGCAACACCCACTGCGCGTGTAAACAACACGTCAATTGGATCTATTTCTTTTAACGAAACAGTGTTCGCTTTATTCTTTAGCTGGTGATCATCAGATGATAAAACCTGTCTGGTTATTTCCAGCTGTTTTTCACGATAAAGAGACGGCGTTTCATTAAACATTTTTTTAAAAGCATGATGAAAAGACTGGACGGTTTGAAATCCGGAATTTTCGGCAATAAGCGAAATGGGCGAACCTTTAAAAGCAAGATCTTTCGCAGCACGTTCCAGGCGCAAACGGCGAACATAACTTTGTAAAGGTTCACCGGTATACGCCAGAAAAAAACGATGAAAGTGAAAAGCTGAAAAATTGGCAACAGCCGATAATTTTTCCAGTGACAGCTCGTTATTCAAATGATTCTGAATGTATACAAGTGTCTTCAAAATTCGTTCCTGGTAATTTTGTTCAAGTTCCGCTGGTTTATTCATGAAGCAAATACTCGCATTATTTTTATAGTTACTATAAGGTGTTGGTCTTGCAACCAACACCTTAAATTATAAGTGGCATCGGGTCGAGGCTTTCGTGCCCTCCCACCTATTAAGGCATCGCTACTTAGCGTTTAAGACTCGTTTAATATTACAAAAATAGCCATTAAGTATTATTTATAATCACATGAAAAGAAAGAATTTCTTGCTTAAGCAAGAAAAATCTAACAATGTATATTTATAGGTCATTCGTCGTACTAAAGATTGCGGCATTTTAGTTTTTTATCACGAACGTGATAAAATAATAAAACTACTTATTTTGAGGTAATATCTTATGGCAAAAGAAAACGAACCCTGTGATCATTGCGGTAAAAAACACTCTCCTGGACCATGTCCCATTAAACCAAAGAAATGATAATTTTCATCAACTAAAATTAGATATTATCCTAAAATTTTTATGGGTAACTCACGTTGGTACGAAGTTACTAAAGAAAAATGCAGATAATGCAATTTTTGAGTTCTGTTTTCATAACTGCCTTCATTCATTATAGTGTTTTTTATGAGTTTAAATATTACCATCATATCTACATACAAAACATCTATACCTAGGAATTTTTCCGGTATGACGTTTTCACTCTATCATGATAAATTAGCCACACTTTAACGTGGAGGTAGGTATGACTGATGTTCCAGTCTTTGAATCAGAAAGTGAATACTGTTCGCATCGATCGGATCTCAATTTTTGGTGGCCTCATATTGTTCATGTGTTAAAAAAACACAATCGTGAAGGCTGCGAAAAAAATTCAATGGCAAAGTGCGGCTTTAATCCAACTTATCCAGTTTTTCTTATTGGTGATATTGTGATTAAATTTTTTGGTCACCGTCCTTATTGGTTAAATGCATTTAATACCGAGTGCGCTGCGCATGACTATTTGATTAAAGACAATACGATATTAGCGCCACGTATATTAGCCAAGGGCGAGTTATTTCCTGATATCAATGCGTGTTGGCCTTATATTATTTCATCTAAAGTAAGAGGCCGATCTTGGCTAGATACAAATTTAACGTCTCAAGAAAAAAATAATATTGCTGCAGAAGTAGGGCAGCAATTGCGTAAAATTCATGCACTTCCAATAGACGAGCGATTGAAACATGATGATAAGTGGTCAGCATTAAATTTCATGGCAGCAGCTGAAAAAAGCGTGCTTCCTAAACATCTCATAGCCCAAGTCGATAGCTTTATTGCGACCCTTGATGATTTTGATAGATGTTTTGTAAATGGTGATATGGTAGATACTCATATTTTTATCGAGAGTGGTCATTTATCAGGCATTATTGATTGGGGAGATGCTACAATTACTGATAGACATTATGAGCTTGGCAAGTTAATGAATACATTTGATTGGGATAAAAGATTACTTAAGACTGTATTAGAGACATCTCACTGGCCGGTTAAAAAGAATTTTGCCAAGCAATCACTTGGTCTTTCCCTATACAGACAAGCTGTTGGCCTTACCCAACATAGTTCGTTTGATGTATTTTATCAGTTACCCAATTTACTTCCATTAGAGGACATTGCTACGTTAGAAGATCTGGCTATTGTTTTATTTGATGTATATTAATAATCTTTACAGAGGAATAATATATCCCTATATAGAAGGTTGTTGGGATATTGAGGTACTGAGGTATCTATGAAAAAACAAGTACTAAAAAATGATCTGTATCCATTGCTGAAATTAGCCATACCTTTGGTTTTAACCGGTGTTATCCAGTCTTCGTTGTATTTTGTCGAAACGGTATTTCTTTCACGTTTAGGTGAAAAGACAATGGCAGCCGGTGCATTAGTAGGTTGGCTATTTGCTACATTAATTGTCATCTTGTTTGGTACTTTCAGTGCTGTGAATATATTAATTGCACATAAATATGGAGCAAAGGATCAAGCAAGTATTGTATTGATATTACGTGATGGATTATTGCTTGCCTTATTACTGGTGTTTCCGACCTTTTTGTTATTTTGGAATATTTCACCAGTATTATCTCATTTAGGACAAAATTCAGAATTGGTTGGGTTAGCGAAAGTATATTTTCATGCTTTATCCTTTGGATTATTACCGAAATTTATTTTAATTGTCTTATTTGAATTGATCATGGGTCTTGGGCATTCACGTACTATCATGATGATCAACATCTTAACGGTACCCATTTATCTTTTCCTAAGTTTTGTGCTTATTTTTGGAAAATTAGGATTTCCTGCATTAGGGATTGCTGGCGCTGGATGGGGAGTGACTATAGGTGATTGGATAATGACAGTCGCTTTATTCATTTTCTTATTTTATAGCACAAAGTATCGATATTATATTCGTTCAATTTTTACGATGAATAAGCCATCCTATATGCGGGAAATTTTTCATCTGGGTATTCCTATGGGCTTAATGTATTGTCTGGAAGTTGGTTTATTCTTCACAATGGCATTACTTATGGGAACGATAGGTACATCCGCTTTGGCTGCTAATCAAATTACGATGCAATATTTAGGGCTTTTGATGGGTATTATATTCAGTATTGCTCAAGCTATTACTGTCAGAATGGGGCATCAAATCGGTGCTAATCAAGTGGATGATGCAAAAAGAACAGCTTATACAGGTGTTATCCTTTCTGTTTTATTTATGTTTTGTATTGCGATATGTTATTGGACTATTCCAACGTTACTCATCTCCGTTGATTTTGATATTCACAATATGGCATATGATAAAACGATAAAATTAGCCTGTGAATTTTTATTTATCGCTGCATTTTTTCAGATTCTAGAATCCGCAAGAATTAGCTTATTTGGCGCATTACGTGCTTTAAAAGATACACGCTTTACACTCTTTGCTTCTATTATTGGTTTCTGGGTTATTCCTCTGCCGATAGGTTATCTATTAGGATTTCAACTAGGATTACAAGGATCTGGATTATGGCTAGGGATGGTTGCAGGTATGGTTGGCAGCGTCTTATTGCTCTATTTTCGTTTTCAATCAAAGATTGGAACATTTAAACTAGGTAAGCAACGAATTAATTAATCATGATAGAAAAATTCATTAGGCCATTATGAAAAAAATCATTTTATTCGGTATTTATATATTTTTATGCATCAATAAATCATTTGCGGCTGATGGTTGTTTTATAGCTAAAGAAAATGGCAAGGTGTTAATAAATGAAGGAGAGTGCAGTATTTCTTATGCGCCTGAGTCTACATTTAAAATAGCCCTAAGTTTAATAGGCTTTGATTCAGGCATTTTAAAAAATGAAAACTATCCGTCATGGTCACTGCCTCAAAAGGTTGATCCTTATATCAATGTATGCAAAAGTGATCATACTCCTCGAACTTGGATGAGAGACAGTTGTCTTTGGTATTCGC
>Ga0207028_1016_pt2 | contig 29460 bp, 28 predicted proteins | sample Alteio_BWMinCont_41_FD_153287 | JGI IMG/M metagenome (GOLD analysis project Ga0207028, IMG submission 153287) | Enriched cells from forest soil in Barre Woods Harvard Forest LTER site, Petersham, Massachusetts, United States -... | ecosystem: Environmental > Terrestrial > Soil > Temperate forest >... | reverse complement strand
ATAGCTCTTGAATAGCACCTAATTCAAATTCAGTTCGACTGATTAATCGTTCGATAGATTTTATAGTCTCTGAAATTTTATCATGTGATTTTTGACGGTCTTGAATTTCTTTTAAAAGCCAGTCCAGTTTGTCCTGGTTATCCCATCCAAGAATGTATCGATTTTTATCGTGAATGGAGAACCGATCATCTTTTTCATGTAAATTCATGCCATGTTTCATTAAACCTTGCGGTGTGATTGCCTTAAATTGTTTTTGGAAGATTGAAAGTTCTTTGACACAGGCATAATCAAAAATTTTAATTATTTGTTCTTGAAGCCATGGAATATAGGAAGATTTACTTCTAAATTCTAATTTATGAAAAAGTTTATCAGATTCAATTTGATTGAGCGAAGGAGATTTAACATTAACCTGATCTCCCATTTTTTGAAAAACCAGTCGAATCCCGATCTCTTTGCGATTTAATAATTTGCAAGCATCGACATATAAATGTTCTGGAACCAGCATTCTTAAGGCAAAGGAGTGCAGCACTTTTTCAATGGCGCCTTCCCACTCAGGATCTTGCACCTTTATTAATTCAGCAACAAAAGGAAGTTGATTTGATGAAATATTCAAAACTGATGCGAGTTCGTCCCGAACCTGGATAAAATTCATGGGCAGACGATTTTTTCTTTTTTTTAGGGACTGAACTTCAGTGACCAGTGCTTCGATATCTTTAAAGACCGTCTCTTGTTCCTTTTTATTGACATAGTGTTTATTTCTACATTCTGCCAACTGAGCATCAAGCGACGTTCGCGATAGTTTACAGTTCTCTAGGTTCTTGGCAAATTCTTTTAAGCTAGGTCGAGCAGGCAGGCTTAAAGTATCAGCTAATTTAGCATAGTGGTTCGCTTGTTTTTGCGCGAACTCTCTCTTTTCTTCGTATTGACTCAGAATCAATCTGAGCCTCTCGAGCTCTTGACCCGTTTCATCTTGTGAAAAAATACGTGCTAGCTCTAATTTTTGTTCATGCATGGATTTCAATTTAAACTCAACTGTTTTAAGTTCCGCATCGTTCTCTGTGAACTTTTGTGAAAGCTCTGACTGCTTAGCGTTAAGAGCTTCTTTTTTGTGACTTGCAAAATAATAAGGTAAAGCTTGTCGTTCTTGCTGAAACTGACCTAATTTAGACTGAATCGATTCAAATTTCTTGGCTTCATCAGCTAAAGGATTTAATTCATCAAGCTGATTTTTCGATAGCAATATGGCTTTGTAAGCAAGATCAAGATTTTGATAATTCGTATAGAGCGAGTTCAAGATCTCTTCCGCATCGTTCGCATTAAGCATATGCTTTCGCACAAATTCATTCAGGCGATTGATTTCTTTAATAGCCGTAATTTGATTAAATAAATCCAAACCTTTTTCTGAGCGAAGGCCGACATATCTAATAAAATAAGCTTGATATTCCGTGAAAGTTGTAAAAATAGTGGTTTGTGGAATATTTTTAAGTCGACTTCGAATTTCTTTTGCGTTTTTAATCTGATTAAAGTGTTCTTTAATTGAAATTTCTGTATGGGATACAAAAAAAAGTTTGTGCAAGGTCGCTTGATCAAACCAAAAAAATTGGCCTATGGTAATCGATTCATGAGTGAGTTCATTTTGAAATTTAGCAAGCAATACACTATAGCTTTCTTCTTTTCGAAGAAATTTGGTTTGACCTTTTCCCGTTTCATTTTGCTCTCTGGCATACGCCCCGCGAACATAAGTCAATTCTGTTCGCTCTTTTTTCTCATTTCCGGATGCAAGATTATAATTTCGTTTCACATTGGGCACTAAAAGTGTCAGCAATGCATCCACCAGTGTCGATTTGCCAGATCCATTTTCACCTGTCAGCAAAGCACCAAAACTTTTCGGTTCAATAATACAAACTTTTTCATCAAAAGTACCCCAATTATAAACTTCAAAACGATCGAGTTTAAATCCAGCACTGCTCATGGTTCTACCTCTTCAACAGGAATCCCGATTTCTGCAATCATGCGCGCCTTGATTTCTAGCAATTTCTCAGCATCAAATTGCGCTTTAATGATTCGCCGCACCTCAAATGAGTTTTGATTGCCTTTTAATTCTTTTAAAAATCCTAACTCCACCATGCGATTAATCAATGCATCAAATCGCTTGACTTGCTTTGTTTCATCCGTTTTTTCTTCATAAAATAATTTGAGCAGATCATAAATATCGACACGATGAAGCACTAATCGGTGATCATCATTGACTTTAGAATCAAATTGCTCCAATGCTTCTCGCAGCAATACACATAGAAGACTGACTTCAAAAGAAAGAGGCATCCTACGAACCAAAGTTGGAAATTGAGCTACCGAATCTTTTTCATCGATATCCTCCAAAGCTTCTTCGTCGTCCGATTCATGATCTTGATTTAAGCGTCCTTGTTTTAGGAAAGCGTAACCATCATCGGTACTCAAATGTAACTGAAGACCTAGAACAGAGAAATATTCACGAATAGCTTCCTGATGAATCAGGAGAGTTTCCCAATATTTTTTCTCATCGGAAACAATGAATCCCTGTAAAAGCTTAATCAAAACGGCCGAAAAAGCCATGTTTTGTTCTGGTTTTTTTATCTTAGTGAAACTCATATAACTTTGCCTCACGAGTAAAAATGACATGTGGAACCATCAATGTAAATCCTTGTTCTGGACAAGAGATTTTCTCGGTTTGCTCAAATTGAATCATGTGTTGATTTGCTTTTGCTGCAATTAACAAATAACCCAATACTTCAAATGCACCGAATTTAATAGGAAACGTTTGAACTATCTCTGACAATGAAACTTGACCGGCATGCATGAGCATTTTTTCAATGCGAGCTTCGAGTTCTGATTCTGAAATGGGCGGAGCATTGACGAGAACAGTCAAATGTTGAAGCGCTTGAATGGAGTCTTCTTCTTTTGCCGTTTCTAATTTTTTATTTGCAAAACGAGCGTCTGTGCCTGGTTGCCACAAAGGACGGGAAAGAGGTGACTGAATGTCAAGGCCATTTTGTAAAGTGACAAATTCTCTTGTTCCCGATAAAAATATCGTATGGTGTTCCAATAACAGCTTTTTTATCTCTGATGCAAGTTCCAAGACTCGTTTGTTTTCTGCCAATGCTCTTTGATGCAGGAGTTTTCTTAATTCCTCAGAAAGTCTGAACTTAGACTTCAATACCTTCTGCCCAACCTGGAGGAGCTGGCTCTTCAATCTAAGCAAACCCGCATCAAATTGACGATCTGGATTTTTACGAACAAACTCTCGAATTTCCGGTGTTTCTAATATTTTTTCACTGAAAGCTTTTAATTGATTTTGCTGATCTTCTGATACCAAAAAACTCCAAAAGGCCGAAAAACTCCGGCCTTGGTCTGACTCTTCAAGATCATCGTGAGCATCTAATACTTCACGTAAAATTTCTCCTTTCGTGACAGCTTCTTTCAATTTCTTTTCTTTAATTTTTCGGGTGATATCTTTAAATATGTCTTCAACCAAACGAAACTCAGAAATGAGACGCCGCGAATCTTCGATCAAATTAAGAAACCGTTCTCGAATCTGAGTCGCATCCATTCGATTGACGACGCCCGTATCTTGAATATCCTTGATTTCGTCGTTTATTTTTTTCCGTTGTTCTTTCAGATACAACAAGCGGGACTCTGGATTATCTTCTGTTTGATCTGCAATTCGTTTCATGCTCTCATAGATCGAAAGAAAACGGGATTGTGTTCCTACAAACTCTCTTTTTTCAAGGTTCTGGATCCACTCGAGTGCGCGCCCTGTGTCCGCTGTCAATTCCGTCATCGGTTCGTCTTGATTTAACTCAAAATACTTACGCAGAAATCCTTGACTGTCATTGCTCCAAAGGTCTAAAAATTGGTGTGGCAACAGGGTATATTCTTGTTTAGCATGGTCATCTAAATTTTCTAAAAATTCAGTCAACGCTTGTTTCAATTCAGCATAGGGAATTTGTAAACGATTTTTCATTTTAAAAGCAAAAAAGAAAAAACTCATGGCAAACGGCGCTTGTCTACTTCGCAATAGGCGAAGCGTGGCGGAATGCTCAATATGAAATAATACCCGTTCGAAATCCAAAAGTGGCCCCTAGAAAAATAAACGGAAGATTCTATAAAAAATGGTTACTAAAGTCGATGTTTTATTTAGCGTGCTTAATAAATGAGCATCGCGTCCCCATAACTAAAAAATCGATATTTTTCAGCAATAGCCTCCCGATAAGCCGCCATCACATATGGATAACCGCCCAAGGCAGAGACTAACATCAATAAGGTTGAGCAAGGCAAATGAAAATTAGTTATTAATGCATCAATGCATCTAAACTCAAACCCTGGGTAAATAAAAATATTGGTTTCGCCTGAAAAAGCTTTTAAGTCGCCAATAAGACAGGCGGTTTCTAAACTACGTGCAGTCGTCGTCCCAACTGCTATCACACGACCGCCATTTATTTTGGTTTTTTTAATTTTCTCACAAAGTTTAGCCGAAACATCAATGCGTTCTGAGTGCATTTGGTGCTGAGTCACATCGTCCACTCTGACCGGTGCAAATGTGCCTGCACCCACATGTAATGTGACATAATCTATTTCTATGTTATTTGCATGTAATTTCCCAAACAAAGCTTGATCAAAATGCAATCCTGCGGTGGGCGCTGCCACAGAACCTTTTGGATCAGCATAAATGGTTTGATAGCGTTCTTTATCAGACTCATCTGCAATACGCTGAAAATAAGGTGGAATGGGAACTTGTCCTATTGCCTCTAATACCTCCCATACTGATTTATCTACCCCACAACGTAATTCAAATAAATCACCGCGACGACCTAGCATTTCAAAACGAATATTCTTTGCAAAATCGATATAAGTACCAGGTTTGGGTGCTTTACTTGCTCTAACATAGGCAAGTACATTGCTATCATCTAAAATACGCTCTACCAATACTTCAACCTGACCACCTGTAGGTTTTTGACCCAATAAACGAGCGGGAATAACTCGGCTATTATTACAAACCAAAAGATCGCCAGGTGATAAAAAATCACTTAAATCTGTAAATTTTGCATGTGAAATCGAACCATCTGAACGATTCAAACATAATAATCGACTTGCGCTGCGTTCAAGTAAAGGATAACGCGCTATGAGTTCATTGGGTAAATCATAATCAAAATCGGTTAAACGCATTTAATCTCCAGTGTAATGCTTTTACCGAGCCGCGACCGTCGCGGCTCGGTAAAAACATCAATGGTGATCAGAATACTGACAAAGTGGCTTTTTTTCAAGCAAAATCAAACCATAGATAAACGACACATATCAATCAACGAAAGGGTGATGAAGCTGTAATAATATATGAACCCATGCCAACATACAGTTGGCATAGATGTTTTATCTCAGAAAAAAATCCGCGCTAATATTAAACTTATTTTTTAATCCTAAAATTTGAGATTTAGACAGGGAGCGTTCCCCGTTAAGAAATCGAGATACATTGGCTTGTCCGCCAAAAATGTCGGCTAAATCAATTTGCTTAAGATGATGAGATTTCATCAGAAATTTTATTAATTCAATATCTGTTATATGGCTTCCAATAGGAGGAAAATGTTCATTGTCATATTGTTCTAGATTTTCGCCGATAATTTGCATAACATCTGCTAAAGGATGTTTTTCATTGTTGCGAACAGTATCTATCAATTCATCTAATAATTTTTCCAATGCAGAATATTCCTGAGAATTTTTTGGTTTTTTAAATACAGAGATAGGCAAATGAAATTCATGTGCTGATTTTTTATCTATGTAATCAATTTGTAATGTTCTGGCTTTCATAGTTGCCTCCGGCGCAACTTATCTTGGTTATAAGGTTTGCTATATTCAGCATGTGTCCATATCATCCTGATATAACAAATTTGTTTATCGTAATGCATAGCTGTTATCAAACGGTAACTATTTCCTCCAATATTGAAAATAGTATATCCATGAAAAAAGTCAGCGCTATTAAAAATTTTCCTTAGTTCTGTTAAATTTTTAGAATCGTTAGTTTCCATTTTTAAGTACCATTCAAGCAGTGGCAATTCAGCTTGTACATTTTCCTGGCTATAATCACGAATCTTCTTTTTTGAAATAATACGCAAGTCATTTCCTTACTGTTATTTATATTAGAAGTATATGTCAAATCGGCATATATGTCAATATGACATATGTTTTTTATCTAAACTTTGTTCAAATTTTCAAATTTGCTCGGATTTTGATTACATAATAGCATTTAGTCTATACTTGACTGAAATAAAAAAATCTGGTAAATTGTCCAGCTCAGATGAATAGTCTCGCCCAATATCTCACTTCACACATTCCCGCCATTAACTAAACGTTACAGCGTCACTAAAAAGTCGATTAAATTTACTTAACGATGGGGAAATTCCCTTTTTTAATGATACAATGGAGCCAATAAATGGATAAAAATCATGCAAAAGATTTGTTTCAACTACAATCAGAACTTGTTGATAAAAAAGGTAGATATGGCAGTAGCGAATGCAATTGATAGAGTCATGAATGAACTTGGTAGCATGCGAAAAGATATGCACGCTATTAAAGATGACCTGCATAAAGATATGAGTTCTATTAGGCGTGAATTTAATACAGAGATACACGCTTTAAGGCGAGATATGGATAACCAATTCTCAAGCCTGAAAGAACGTGTGACTGCTGTTGAATCCACCCTTGTCTATGTCAGACATTCGCAAACTCAAATAAGCACCAAGTTTATTGACTACACATTTAAAGCTGGTTGGATAATACTTGCTAGCTCAATAACTTATATAGCTGCTCATTTCTTTGGAATAATTGGTTAACTTTTTACACCATAGATAAACGACACATATCAATCCACGAGCTAGGCAATAAACCAAACCACAACACAGCAATACCATTGACACTGATTGCCGCCAAAATTCCTGGTCTCATAGTTATTTTAACCTTGACTAACTCCGCACGCGGTTCTTCAAAATACATAAGCATGACGATACGTAAATAATAATAAGCACCTATAATGGCAAATACTAAGGCCAATGCTGCCAACCATATATAATTCGCCTCAACTAATGCTTGAAGCAAACCTAGTTTTGCAAAAAATCCTACCGTGGGTGGAACACCTGCCATAGAAAACATCAGTAATAACATAATAAATGCCAGCCAAGGATTTCTCGCGTTTAGGCCGCGGTAATCTTCTAATTTATCTAATTCAACACCTTCATCACTCATGATAGCAATCACAGCAAAAGCACCTGCAGCAACCAGCACATAAGTCGCGATATAAAACATGGCTGCAGAATATCCTTCTACCGTATCAGGTCCTGCAATAATACCTAATAGTACATAACCCATATGAGCAATAGAAGAATAAGCCAGCATGCGTTTTATATTGCTTTGGGCTATTGCCAAAACATTACCGCCAAACATGGATAATACTGCGACGCAAACTAAAATAAATTGCCATTCAATTTGCATGGAAGACAAGCCTTCAACCAATATGCGCATCGTAACGCAAAATGCAGCGACTTTAGGTGCACTCGCGATAAATAGAGTGACACTCGTTGGTGCGCCGTCATACACATCAGGAACCCACATATGAAATGGAACGACACCGAATTTAAATAATAATCCGGCTAACATGAAAATTAAGCCTAGCAATACCACCATGTTTTCATTGCGGGTTGCAAGATTGACTATGTCACCTAATTGTGAAATATCAATCGTTCGAGTGGCACCATACACCATGGACATTCCATACAACAACAAACCTGTCGCAAGTGCTCCCATCACAAAATACTTCATTGCCGCTTCCGTTGCTCGCGCTGAATCCTTATCGAGCGCAACCATGGCATAAAGCGATAATGATAATAATTCTAAGCCTAAATAAATGGTCAAGAAGCTATAGGCGGAAGCCATAATTTGCATACCAAGCACTGCTAGTAGGCCTAGAATATAATATTCACTACGACCTATATTTCTTTTTCTTAAATAATCAAACGCATAAATAAACACAAAAAATGTAGTCACCAATAAAAATAGCTTGGTTAATAAGGCAAGCTTATCTAAAACATAGGCTCCATTAAACGTAATAATTTGATTTGAATAATTTAGATATTGTGTAAGCACGCACAAAAAAGTCAGCACTAAAGTCAATTGCACTAACAGATATGTTGCTATTTTAAATCGCACTGGTGTAAAAATATCAACTAACAATATTAAACACAGCATGCTAAGCACAAAAATTTCAGGTATTGCGATAGTAAAGTTCATAGGTAATTCCTAGCTCGCCGCCGGTAAACTTATTAATAACAAATGGCCTATCGTCGCATGTAATATATTTAAAACAGCTTCCGGGTACAAACCCACAAAAAAAACACCGATGGCCAATAAGGTATAATTTATTTTTTCCAAGATCGTTAGATCAGGTAATGCCGCAACATGCTCATTAAGCACAGGCCCAAAAAATACACGTTTATACATCCATAAAGTATAGGAAGCCGCCAAAACAAGTGTTAATGCTGCAACAAATGCAATCCAAAAATTCGATTGGAAGGCGCTCAGAATCACCATAAATTCGCCAACAAAACCCGCGGTTCCTGGTAACCCGACATTCGACATAGCAAATAACATAAAGAAAGCAGCAAATATAGGCATCGATGTGGCAAGTCCGCCATAATCTTTAATGGCACGACTATGGTTATACATTCTATCTGCCATAATACCGACACCAAGGAACATCGCGCCTGAACCAAAGGCATGTGAAATCATTTGAATCACAGCACCTTCTAAACTCATGTAAGCATCATGATAATTTTTCATGGTAGCTACGATTTGATAAATCATGAAACAACCCAGTGTTGCAAACCCCATATGCGCAATCGATGAGTAAGCAATCAGTTTTTTCATGTCCGTTTGCACGATAGCAACTAAACCTATATAAACAATAGCAATCAATGACAAAGCAATCATCAACCATGCTAAGGCTGCTGAAGCATCAGGAACAATAGGCATGCTAAAACGTAAAAAACCGTAAATACCTAATTTAAGCATTAAAGCAGCTAAGACTACGGATCCTCCGGAAGGTGCTTCAGTATGCGCATCAGGTAACCAAGTGTGGACTGGCCACATAGGCACTTTCACTGCAAAGGCTAATAAGAAGGCAAAAAAGATATATTCTTGGGTTCGAAGAGGTAAATTTAGACCATAAAATTTATCGATTTGAAATTGACCTGTATACTCATAAAGATACAGTATGGCAATCAACATGAGTATAGAACCTAAAAAAGTATATAAGAAAAATTTAATGGAGGCATAATTTCTATTGGTGCTGCCCCACATACCAATACTTAAGTACATAGGAATAAGCATACCTTCCCAAAATACATAAAACAAAATGGAATCCGTCGCAGCAAAGACTCCTATCATCATGCCCTGCATAACAAGAAAAGCTGCCATGTATTGTGCGACACGAATTTTTATTGCCTGACAACCTGCTAGAATAACAAGTAATCCTGTAAAATTAGTTAAAATAATCATGGCAAGTGAAATACCATCGATACCTAATGCATAATGGATATCATAAACATTGATCCATACATAATTTTCCTTGAACTGCATGAGATAAGTACTGGAATCAAAACCTAAATATAAGGGAATGCACAACAATAAATTTGCGATAGCAACTATAGTTGCAATGATACGAGCCATCGCAGCGTTCTTATCGCCGCCTGTAAAAAGTGTCGCAACTGCGCCTATGACAGGAAGCCAAATTAATATACTTAAGAGCGAAGATTGCAACCACATAAATTAAAATCCTAACAAAAACCAACCGAGGAAAAAAGCCAAGCCTAATACCATCACTAAAGCATAATGGTACACAAACCCGGTTTGCATACGTCGCGCAAAGTTCGCAAACCAACGAATAAACCGACCCGATCCATTCACAATCAAACCATCTATCACAATTAAATCGCTAATGGCATAGAAAAACTGACCAAGCTTACGCGTTCCCTGGACGATAATGATTTCATTGAAATCATCAAAACCGTATTTACGCACCATCACCCAATAAGGCCATGCAAAACGCTTTTTACACCACTCAGCTAAACGAGCAGCCTGCAGATTGAATAACCAGGCCGTGACAATACCCGACATTGCTAACCAAAACGTCAGATGGCGTGTCGCTTCTAAAGCCATAGCTTGTGCACCTTTGTATTCCTGCGATAAACGCAATAATACATCGTGTTGTGTTAATACTTTGATGCTATCGCCTAATAACCGAGGGGAAGCGAACAACATAGGCCCTATCAAGATTCCACCCGTAATGATACTTGGAATAGCAAGCGCAATCAGTGGAATTAAAATCACCCAAGGTGATTCCTGTACATGTTTAGCCTGATCTGCATCTAATCTTGATTGACCGTGAAATGTTAAAAATAAAACCCGGAAGATATATAGCGGCGTAATAAAAGCACCCGCCATCGCACAAAAACTCGCATAACTTGCGCCTGGGACTGTCGATAAGTGCACGGCTTCAATGATCGCATCTTTTGAATAAAAACCGGAAAAAGGCGGAATAGCTGCAACTGCAAAAGCACCTATGGCAAACGTCAGATACGTAATAGGCATACGAGATGCTAAACCACCCATACGACGCATATCTTGTTCATGATGCAGCGCAACAATGACAGAACCTGCTGCTAAAAATAATAAGGCTTTAAAAAACGCATGGGTCAAAAGATGAAAAATAGCTGCATCATAAGCCGATGCACCTAAAGCAATGGTCATATAACCTAATTGTGAAAGCGTAGAATAGGCAATGACCCGTTTGATATCATGATGAAATACAGCTAATAATCCCATAAATAAGCACGTCGTAGCACCTATCACGAGTACCAGGCTTAGTGCTGCGGGCGAATACTCAAACAGGGGTGACAATCTGGCCACCATATAAATACCTGCTGTGACCATGGTTGCTGCATGGATTAATGCAGAAATAGGTGTAGGGCCTTCCATCGATTCTGGCAACCACACATGCAGTGGTACTTGTGCTGATTTCCCCATAGCACCGATAAATAACAATACACAAATGACAGTAATCACTGATGATTCTACCCCAGGAAAAATCATCATGGTTTTACTAGTCACTGCGTGTATATTTTTAAAAACATCAAGATAATTAAGTGTATTAAAATACATGAGCACTGCGGCTATCGCCAGAATAAAACCGACATCGCTCACGCGATTCACAAGAAATGCTTTCAAACTACCGATAGCGGCGCTTTCACGTTTAAACCAAAAACCAATCAATAAATAAGAAACTAAACCAACACCTTCCCAACCAAAAAACATCAATAAAAAATTATTTGCCAATACAAGTGTTAGCATGGCAAAAGTAAACAATGAAACATAACTAAAAAAGCGTTGATAACCTGGATCATTCGCCATATAACCCACGGTATAGATATGCACAGCGAATGAAATAAAGGTCACAATAACTATCATGGTCGCGCTGAGTCTATCTACCAATAAAGCTATATCAAATGAGAAAGCACCGGATGCAACCCACCGATAAACAAGTCCTTCAATCGTAGGCTCTCCGAGTATGACAATCCTGGCAAATACATAACATGCCAATATAAATGCCGCGCCCACCAATGCGATAGCAATACTATGACTAGCCCTGGATCCTATGTATTTGCCAAATAATCCTGTTGTCATCGCTCCAACCAAAGGGAGCAGCATGACTAAAAGCGCAATGGATAAGAGTTGGTTCTCCACGTTTTATCCTTTTAAAGTATCGAGTTTTTCAACTTCAATGGTGTGTGAGCGACGGAACAGCACCACTAGAATGGCCAAACCAATGGCGGCCTCAGCAGCAGCTACGGTCAAAATAAAAAATACAAACACTTGTCCCACCGTATTATTTTGAAAATAACTGAAAGCAATAAAATTAGTATTGACCGCAAGTAACATGAGTTCAATAGACATAAGCAGCATAATAATGTTTTTGCGGTTAATGATAATCCCTGCCATACCTATACCAAATAATAATGCAGCGAGCATTAGAAACTCAGATAAAGACACCATGATCACTGCCCCTCTTTCAATTTTTTCTCACTTGGCATGTTAAGTATTTTAATACGATCTTTTGCAACAACTGCAATTTGTTGAGCTGGATCTTGCGATTTTCTATTTTTTGGTTTTTCGATGTGACAAACTGATCGCGGCGATAATGGCAGTCAATAACATCACTGCTGAAATTTCAAATGGATAAGCATAATCCGTATATAAAACCATGCCTATTTCTTTGATATTACTGAAATCATCAGGCTTGATACCAGGTGCTGGCATGCTTAAAAGACCGAAACGTGCAGGCCCTATGACCATGATAGAGATTCCTGCAATCACCATAATGACAAACAAAGCGAGAGGAAAATAACGCACAAAGCCTTCAAACATGCCAACCACATTGACACGTAACATCATCACGACGAATAAAAATAATGTCATGACCGCGCCCACGTAAACAAGCACTAAAATAAGTGCAAGAAATTCCGCTTGCAATAATAACCATACGCCACTCATGGCGAAAAAGGTTAACACTAAAAATAGTGCGCCCCGCACGGGGTTGTTTGATGCAACGACCATCAATCCCGAGAAAACGGCGACGGTTGAAAATGCATAAAATATGAGTTGATAAAATGTCATACTACCTATACCTCTCATCCTCGGCTCTATCCGCTGCGATTTGCGCCTCATATTTATCACCAATCGCCAATAATTTATTCTTCGTTAAAATATTCTCGCCTCGGTTCTCAAAATGATAATCATGGTTACGTGTCAACACAATCGAATCTACAGGACAAGACTCTTCACAAAATCCGCAATAAACACATTTAAACAAATCAATTTCATAAAGCGTCGTACGTCTGGAACCATCTGCTCTGGGAGCCGCTTCAATGGTAATAGCTAAAGCAGGACATACCGCTTCACAAAGTTTGCAAGCAATGCAGCGTTCTTCACCATTAGGATAGCGGCGCAAAGCATGAATGCCGCGAAAACGCGGGGAAGCAGGCGTTTTTTCTTCAGGATATTGAATCGTTATCTTGCCTTTAAAAAAATAACGGCCGGTGAGCTTCATTCCTATCAATAAATCCCATAATGAAAAACTTTTAATGTATTGTCGCAATTGTTTTAGCATATTAACTCGCAAACCATGGGGCAACATTAAATTGAACAGCCATTGCCACGACCACTATCCACACAATGGTCACGGGAAGTAATATTTTCCAGCCTAATCGCATAATTTGATCGTAACGATAACGCGGGAAAGTTCCTCTAATCCACAAATATACCAACAAAAAGAAACTTAATTTTAATAAAAACCATACTATGCCAGGCACAAAAGAAAACCATGTCTCAAGGTAAGGAATACCTTGAAATGGCGATAACCAGCCACCCAAAAATAATAAGGATATTAAAGCAGAAATCAAAACCATGTTGGCATATTCTGCCAAGAAAAAAAGTGCGAACGCCGTGCCGGAATATTCGACATGAAAGCCTGCCACAATTTCAGACTCACCTTCTGCCACATCAAAAGGTAAACGATTGGTTTCAGCGACCCCCGATATCCAATAAACGAGAAATAAAGGCAATAAAGGCAGCCAATACCAATGCCACACACCACCTTCTTGCGCCATCACAATAGTTTGAAAATTCAGTGAACCTGCAGCCATCATGACACCCACTAACGCAAATCCCATGCAAATTTCATAGGAAATTGATTGTGCAGCAGCTCTTAATGCACCAAACATAGCGTATTTTGAATTCGATGCCCAACCTGCTATTAAAATGCCGTATACACCCAAGGACGAAAGCGCCAATATAAATAACACACCGGCATTAATATCCGCTAAAACAATGCTCTTCTGAAACGGAATGACTGACCATGCCGCAATAGACGTACCTAAACTTATGATAGGTGCGAAAATAAATAAATAACGATTTGACGCATTCGGAATAATAATTTCTTTGCATAATAGTTTTATAATATCAGCAAACGGTTGAAACAAACCGCGCGGTCCTACACGATTAGGACCAATCCGTACTTGAATATAACCCAATACTTTACGCTCAAAAAACGTAAGATATGCAACCGTCAGCAACAATACGAGTATAATTGCGACGATTTTTATCACAATAAGACCTAGCAGTAATAAACCTTCCATCATTTATAAACCTCAATGGAACCAAACAGTTCACTTAAATCACATGTTGATGGTATACCGCCTGCTATCAACACTGCATGTAACGGCACTCGGCTATCAAAAACAACCGGTAATTGTATCGTTGCATTATTTTGTTTAATAAATACTTGATCACCTTCTGTGACAGCAAGTATGGAAGCCATGTGTGGATGCATGCGTGCTGCAGCGACTTCGGCTTCAATGATAGCTTGTGCGGCTTGCAAAGCTTCCGCCCGGCGCACAATACTATCTGTTGCATAAATAGGAATGTCGCCTATGCGTGAAATGCCCTGCGCCATCCCCGCGCAGGCGGGGACCCATTCAGAATGGATTCCCGATGGAGCCTGTCCCCGAATGCTTTTATCGGGGACGGGAATGACAGGTACGATCGCCTGCAGTTCTTTAAGCACATCTTCGTGAGATTCATAATCAAATCCTTCTAGATGCAAGAAATTACCCAACACTCGCAATACTTTCCATGCAGGACGTGATGCTTCAAAAGGTGTTGCAATACCTTTAAACGTTTGAAACGTACCTGCTACATTTACAAAAGTCCCTGCTGTTTCTGTAAATGGTGTAATCGGTAAAATCACATGCGCATATTTCTCAATCACAGCATTGCTATACATAGCGAGAGCTATGACGCACTCAGCCGATGCCAGAGCTTCCCGTGCTAATCCAGGGTTTGCGCAATCCAAATCAGGCTCTACATTTAATAATACATAAGCTTTACGCGCTTGTTCCAACATAGTTTTAGCATTTGCACCTTGGCGGTGCGGAACCATACCAGAAAGCCAAGCGCCGGAAGCATTTGCACCTTCTGCAAAAATCCCTACTACCGCACCTGTGACTTTAGCGATATGTTGAACCAACGATAAAATAGTTGCAGCCATCGGATGATTTTGTGCTGAGGCACCTAATACCATAGAGGTTTTTTTATTCGCCATTAATTTAGCGGCAATCGCTTGTTCTACTTCACTCACAGAAATATCCGCATGTATAACGTCCGGCGAAACCGCTTTCGCAATAGCCAAAAGTGTATTGACCATATCATGCGGGGCAACAATTTTTTTCAACACTGTATCAAAATGAAAATGGTAATCCATCATATTAATGGCGATCACTTCAGCTCCCTTACGATGAGCTTTACGCACACGTAATGCTGCCGAAGGTTGTTCTTTTCGAAGGTTAGATCCGATTAAAACGATTAATTCGTTATTTTCAAGGTCAGCAATCGATTGATTTAAGCCAGGAAAAATAGGCATCACATCATCAGCACTAAAATCCACTTGACGTAAACGATGATCGACGTTGTGGCTGCCTAACGCACGCATGATTTTTTGTAATAGATAAAATTCCTCCGTGGTTGAACTGGGGGATGCCAACGCACCTAAAGCATCTGCTCCATGCCTATGCTGAACGTCTTGCAAGGCTTTTGCTGCATGTTGTAATGCAGTTTCCCAATCTGTCTCGCACCATTGTCCTTGCACTTTAATTTTAGGCTTAGCAATTCTATCAGCATGCATAAGACCTTGATAACTGTACCTGTCTCTATCGGAAATCCACGTTTCATTGATACTTGCATTTTCTCTTGGTACCACACGCATCACGCTGCCATTACGCGTATGTACGTTAATATTTGCACCCATACAATCATGCGCTGCAATTGATGGATATTGATTTAATTCCCATGCGCGCGCTGTAAAACGAAAGGGTTTAGAAGTCAAGGCACCTACAGGACAAACATCAATAATATTACCAGACACTTCCGAATGCATAGCCTGTTGAACATACGTACCAACTTCCATGTGTTCACCGCGACCTGTCGCACCTAGCTCACGTAAGCCTGCAATTTCATCGCCAAAACGTATGCAACGTGTACATTGAATACAACGCGTCATATCGGACGAAATCAATGGGCCTAAATTTTTATCTTTAACAACGCGCTTACCTTGATTGTAATAAGAGTCTGGCGATCCATAAGCCATGCTTAAATCTTGTAGCTCACACTCCCCACCTTGATCGCAGATAGGACAATCCAAGGGATGATTAATCAGTAAAAATTCCATCACAGCTTTTTGTGCTGCCAGAGCTTTTGCTGATCGTGTAAATACTTTCATACCAGGCATCACCGGCGTTGCACAAGCAGGTAAAGCTTTAGGCGATTTTTCAACTTCCACTAAACACATACGGCAGTTAGCCGCAACCGACAAGTGTTTATGATAGCAAAAACGTGGAATATAAATGCCGGCATCATCAGCGACTTGTATCACCATGCTATTCGGTTTTGCTTTTAGCGGTTTTCCGTCTATTTCAATTTCGATGTCTGACATGTTTTATGTTCCACATGATATACAAATTCATCATAAAAATGTTTGAGCATTCCACCGACTGGCCAGGCAGCCGCTTCACCGAATGCACATATAGTTCGACCTTCAATATTTTTTGCGGTACGACGTAAATTTTCTAAATCTTCCATCGTACCATTGCCATCTTCAATTTTTTGCACCAAACGATAAACCCAACCGGTTCCTTCTCGACAAGGAGTGCATTGGCCGCAAGATTCTTCCATATAAAATTTAGAAATTCGCGCGAGCGTACGCACCATACATACCGTTTCATCCATCACAATAACGCCGCCTGATCCGAGACCTGAACCTGCTTTTTGTATGGAATCAAAATCCATATCCAGATTTATCATCATGTCTGCGGGCAAAATAGGCATGGATGAACCGCCTGGAATCACAGCTTTTAAGGTATGACCATGACGCACACCACCCGCCATAGCTAATAAATCCTTGAACGGTGTGCCTAAAGGAATTTCAAAATTACCTGGTTTATTCACATGGCCTGATACACTAAAGATTTTACAGCCGCCATTATTTGGTTTCCCTAAATTGAGAAACCATTCAGCCCCGTTTTGTAAAATCACCGGAACGGATGCAAAAGTTTCAACATTATTGATGGTTGTCGGTTTACCGTATAAACCACGCGCTGCTGGAAAAGGCGGTTTAAAGCGCGGCATGCCTTTTTTGCCTTCCAGGGATTCCATAAGTGCAGTTTCTTCGCCGCAAATATAAGCCCCAGCACCAAGACTCGTATATAAATCAAAATCGACACCGGAGCCTAAAATATTCTTACCAAGCAGACCTGCTTGTCTTGCTTCATTGAGCGCTGCTTCAAAACTTTCGTAAGGTTCCCAATATTCTCCACGTATGTAGTTATAGCCAACCGTCGCACCCATGGCATAAGCGCCTATGGCAATACCTTCGATGAGTTGATGTGGGTTAAAACGTAAAATCTCTCTATCTTTACAAGTCCCAGGTTCACTTTCATCGGAATTACATAACACATATTTTTGACCTGGAAGATCGTGACGAATAAAACTCCATTTCAAACCAGTTGGAAATCCTGCGCCGCCGCGTCCGCGTAATGCAGATAACTTTAAGGCATCAATGATTTGCGAAGGTGGTGTTTTTTCTGTCAAAATTTTCTTCCATTGCTCATAACCACCGGCACTTTCATAGGTTTTAAGTGTCCAGGGTTTGTCTAAGTGCAAGGTGCGGAAACAAATTTCATTTGCCATGTCTTAACTCCTCAAACATAGCGTCTATTTTTTCAGGCGTCATATTTTCATAATATTTTTTGCCGACCTGAATCGCGGGTGCATTTGCACATGCACCTAAACATTCGACTTCACGCAAGGTGAATTGTCCGTCTTCAGTCGTTTGATTCAAGTCAATGTTTAAACGTTTTTTACAATGGGACAATACTTTTTCCGCATCTTGCAACATGCATGAAACATTGGTGCACACATCAATGATGTGTTTACCCACAGGTTTTACGAAAAACATACTGTAAAAAGTCGCAACTTCATACACTGCGATTTTTGGAATTCCTAAATAATCAGCAACGCTATCCATTAACGGCTGGGTCAAATATCCATGCTCTTCCTGAACAAAACGTAAGGCTTCAATCACGCCTGATCGTCGTTGATCGGCAGGATAACGCTTCAACCAATGATCGATTTGTTCACGCACTTTTTCTGAAAGTTGTTGCCTATTATTTTGATTGGCAGGCATTAGCGGTCTATCTCCCCAAACACAATATCTAAACTGGATAACACTGCGACCACATCTGAAATCATATGTCCTTTGACCATCATTTCTAAAGCTGCCAAATGCGGAAAGCCTGCCGGTCGAATTTTTAATCGATAGGGTTTATTCGCACCATCGGACACAATATAAGCCCCGAATTCACCTTTAGGATGCTCAATGGCTGCATAAGCTTCACCAACGGGTAGACAATAACCTTCTGTCATCAATTTAAAATGATGAATCAAGGCTTCCATACTTTCTTTCATATGAGCTCGCGTAGGGGGAGCTACTTTGCGATGGTCGCTTATCACAGATCCCGGATTTTGTCGTAACCATTGCACGCATTGTCGAATAATACGATTAGCCTGGCGCATTTCTTCGATACGAACTAAATATCTATCGTAACAATCGCCATTGACCCCTATAGGAATATCAAAATCTAATCGATCATAAACTTCATAAGGTTGTTTTTTACGTAAATCCCATGCAACTCCTGACCCTCGTAACATAGGTCCCGTAAAACCCATGGCAATGGCTTGCTCGGGTGATACTATACCGATGTTTACGGTACGCTGTTTCCAAATGCGATTATCGGTCAATAGAGTTTCATATTCATTCACAAGCTTAGGAAAACGTTCGGTGAAATCCCAAATAAAATCCAACAAAGAACCTTGGCGATTTTCGTTCATGGTTGCGACTTCTTTCGCATCATGCCAACGTGATGGTTTGTATTGCGGCATTTTTTCGGGTAAATCGCGATAGACTCCGCCCGGTCTATAATATGTCGCGTGCATACGCGTGCCTGATACGGCTTCATAACAATCAAGCAAATCTTCACGTTCACGAAAAGCGTATAAAAATACAGTCAATGCCCCAATATCTATACTATGGCCTGCCAGCCATAACAAATGATTCAACACTCGGGTGATTTCATCAAACATAACGCGAATGTATTGCGCTCTCACAGGCGGTTCTATACCCAATAATTTTTCAATGGCTAACACATAACCATGTTCGTTACACATCATGGAGACATAATCTAATCTATCCATATAACCTATGGTATGGTTATATGGTTTGCTTTCTGCCAATTTTTCGGTGGCTCTGTGCAATAAACCCACATGTGGATCTGCTCGAACAACCGTTTCACCATCCACTTCTAGAATAAGTCGTAGCACACCATGTGCTGCAGGATGTTGAGGGCCAAAGTTAAAAGTATAATTACGAAATTCGGTAGCTTTTTCCATGCTTATTCTCCAACCTCATAACGTGGGTCGGTACGTATCACCTTAGGCTCAAGCACGCGTGCTTGTATGCTTACCGGTTCATAAACAACCCGGCGTTCTTTGGCATCATATCGTGCCTCAACTTGACCAATTAAAGGAAAATCTTTACGGAAAGGATGCCCCACAAAGCCATAATCGGTCAGTATGCGACGTAAATCAGGATGTCCTTCATAAATAATACCGAATAAATCAAATGCTTCGCGTTCAAACCAGTTGGCGGCAGGCCAAATATCCACAACACTTGGAACCAGAGGTGCATGCTCATCTAAAAAAACTTTTAAGCGAATGCGTTGGTTTAGTCTTAATGATAATAAATGATACACACTTGCAAAACGTTTACCTGTGTGTTTTTGACCGGTATTTTCTATGACTCCGCGCTCGAAGCCTGTGCCACTCGCAGTTTCCGTTTCCCATTCTGATATACCGTAATCGAGATAATCGACGCCGCACACATCGACTAATAATTTGAAGTCAAATGCAGGTTCATCACGTAAACTTTTTGCCACTTCAAGCAAATGTTCAGCATGCAATATTAAAGTTAATTCCCCATATGCAAGCACACTACGCTCGATCAAATCAGAGAAGCGGGTGTTGATTTTTGCATTTAATTCTTCAATATCAGTCATGTAAAAATTCCCGAATCAACGCTCAATCACTTTTTTACGTTTAATTTTATTTTGCAGTTGTATGACACCATATAACAATGCCTCTGCCGTAGGCGGACAACCTGGCACATACACATCAACAGGGACAATACGATCACAACCGCGTACTACCGAATAGGAATAATGATAATAACCACCGCCATTTGCACAAGATCCCATCGATATCACCCAGCGTGGCTCTGCCATTTGATCATAAACTTTACGCAAGGCAGGTGCCATTTTATTACACAAAGTGCCTGCAACAATCATTAAATCCGCTTGTCTTGGACTTGGACGAAAAATTCCTGCACCAAATCTATCCATATCGTAACGCGATGATGCCGCATGCATCATTTCTACCGCACAACATGCCAAACCAAAAGACATAGGCCACAATGAACCGCTTTGCGCCCATGATATAAGCTTATCTAAGGATGTTATTAAAAAACCTTGTGTTTTTAATTCTGTTATTCCCATTCTAACGCCCCCTTTTTCCACTCATAGATAAAACCTATGATAAGCAATCCCAGGAAAATACCCATGGCAATCATACCAAACCAAGCGAGTTGTCGAAAAACCACAGCCCATGGCACTAAAAATGCCGTTTCAAGATCAAAAATAATAAATAAGATAGCAACCAGGTAAAATCGAACATCAAATGGCAAGCGGGCATCATCAAAAGCCGGAAATCCACACTCATAAGGAGAATTTTTTGCAGAATCTGGGCGTTTTGGACCCATAAAGCGGCCTATGATAAGCGCCACCACCCCTAACAAACCACCTATAACGATAAAAATCAGAATAGGCAAATAGTTTTCTAACATGAAGATCATCTCCTCAACATGGTGCCGAAGGTCGGACTCGAACCGACACGGCTTTCGCCACCACCCCCTCAAGATGGCGTGTCTACCAGTTTCACCACTCCGGCATATTGCTAACTCAAAAAATATAAAAAACTATTTGTTACTTTGCTGCACAGGCTCTTCCGCATTCGCGGGCATAGCAGGAATACTATTGGGTGTCGCTAAAGGTGCTTCAGCCGGCTTTGATTCGACAGGCAACTCAATAGGCAAATTCATTTGCGATGATTGCTTAACTGCTCTTGTCGCCATATTGTTCAGCACAATACTGGTGGCAAAAAACAATATCGCTAAACCAATCGTCACTTTCAACAAAAACGAACCCGAACCTCGACTGCCAAACACAGTTTGGGAAGCCCCGGCGCCAAAAGCCGCGCCTACCGTTGCACCTTTGCCTTGTTGTATAAGGACTAAGCCTACTATGCAAACAGCCGCAAGTACATGTATTATCAATACTAATTGGTACATAAAAACCCTACTGTTAAAAATTATACAGCTGCTTTGCAAATCTCTACAAAACTGCTCGCATCTAACGATGCGCCGCCCACTAAACCACCATCAATGTCAGGCATAGCGAATAAACCTTTAGCATTATCCGCTTTAACACTACCGCCGTATAGTATACGCACTGTATTGGCAACATCAACATGATGTTTAGCTAAATGACCACGAATAAACGCATGCACCACCTGCGCTTGCTCTGGAGTGGCTGTCAATCCCGTGCCTATAGCCCAAACAGGCTCATAAGCAATGACAGCATGTTTAAATAAATTAATACTTACTGTATGTATCACGGAATCAAGCTGATCAACAAGCACAGATTCTGTCTCGCCACGCTCGCGCTGTTGCAGTGTTTCACCTATACAGAGCACTGGCCGCAGGCCATACTGCAAGGCTGCTTTAAATTTAGACGCAACCTGCATCAAATCTTCATGGAACAAGCTACGTCGTTCAGAGTGGCCTATTAACACATATTGGCAACCATAATCTGCCAACATAGGTCCAGAAACTTCGCCGGTAAACGCCCCAAATTCACCTATATGAAGATTTTGCGCTCCCCATCCCATCAAGCTGTCGGCTAAGACTTCTTCAACCATGTGCAAATGGACAAAACTAGGGAACACCACCACATCGACATTCGAAAGAGTCTGCACTCCTTCTTTAATCGCGCGCAACAATGGCAATACACTATTACGTGAGCCATGCATTTTCCAGTTACCTGCGACCATTTTTTTGCGCATAAAAATTACCGCTATTTGAAAGGCGGTGATTGTAAACAAAGAATGGCATGATGACAAGACAACTTGGACAAAAAAAAGGATTCTCTTGACATATTGATCACGTAACGTAATTAATAAAGCTAAAGGAAACGTAAAATCAGAGCAAGGAGAGCAAAATGACCTATAACAGAACACTATTCTCCCATGGCTTCAAAATATATAAAGGTAACCATCTTAGGTACACCTATTTTGTACGCGCCCCGCGCTTTCGCGCCATCGTTTTCAAAGGAGGCGGCGGACGAACGTGGGTTTATCAAAAACTTTTGCACATGCTGCAAGAGAATGGTTTAATCGATCATGTCAAAGAGTATGGCGGAAGCTCTGCAGGCGCTCTATTTGCCGTCCTAGCTGCCATGCCATTAAAACACGAAGAACGCGCACGTATGATAGATGGGCTTAAGTTTCACCATGATATACTCGATGATTCCACTGCATCAAAGATATATCAATGCTTAACTTTTCCACTTTATATCATATCAAAACCACTTGCATGGATATCAGAGGCTTTTTCATACCTGGCAAAACAATGCTATAAAGTACGAGGAGGATTTTTATTGGGTGTTCCTTTTGATATTATTTCGGGCATAGTTAAATTTGCGTCAGGTATCACGCACCCGGAATGCGCTGCGGGTATTTATAATTTATTCGTCAGAGGCGGCATTTATCGCGGCAACGAATTACAAAAGTATATAAAACAATCCCTTTATAAGGGCACCAAAAAATCTATCGAACGATTCTTAAATCAAATAGAAGACCCACATGCGCAACAAAAAATAATTAATACGCTTCTAAAAATAGACGAAAAGAAACCTAACAAATTTATTTCACACGTGACAAGAGACCCCAACACTCAAAAGCTTCATATCCATCTCGCAACTAAAAATATTACTTTCAATCATTTTCATCAATTAGCTGCTATTAAAGACTTAGGATTTAAAGATGTTTTTTTAACAGCAACACGCTGTGAAGAAACATCCAAAGGTCGTTTAAAAATACTTAACCATAAAAACACCCCAAATAAACCTATACATTTAGCCGTGCGCATGTCCATGTCAGCACCCCTTCTCTATCAACCTGTTTATGATAAGGGAAGATACTATATGGACGGGGGCTGCGCAGATAATTTTCCTATTAAACACGCTAGTCATAGGCGTTATGCCAATCATTTTGAAAAAAAATATTTGCGCGGCAAACACCATCAAGATCTTGATGTGTTGGGTGTACGCGTGGAATATGCAGAAGATATGGATTTTATTCATCATCCCATTAATGCGATAACAGGCTGGTGGGATAGGTTAAAAAACCGTGCTCAAATGGCTATGTTTAATTTCATTTGTGGCATGGATATCTATGCCCCTGAAAACAAAAATCGTCACGAGATTAAAAAGAAATATCCTTTACGGGTATTACAACTTTATGATCATGGCGTGGGATTTACTGAAGTAGGTATTGATGCAACACGCAAACATGCCATTTTTCAATGCGAAGAAAAACGCATCGAAACATTTTTGAATGCACACAACTCTGAACTCACGCACGTCGAAAATTATGATTCCCTTTCACGTAACAACTTACATGACAAAAACACCATGAATCTCAAACGTCAAAAAAAATTCTTGCATTTTTTATATAATACATCAGTGCCCGATGAACAGATTTTTTCACCTGAGTTTTCAGAAGAAGATGCGGCTGCATGCCGGCAACAGTTGATACACAAACTCACTGTGAATCTTACCGGTAGTGATAGAGCACAATATACAAGAAAAAGACAAATGCATGCGGAAAGCAAAAATTCAGTCGTGATTAAAAGATAAACCTGAAGTTTGGGGTACATATACCTTGCTCTGAGCTGGAGCATCTACAGTATTTTGAGAAACGATTGTCTTAGATTCCTCTGTTATCATCTCCGGTTTTTCTTGAGTAGTTGGCGTAACGCCGCCAGGTATCTTGCGTGTTGAGCCTCCCATAATAGAAGGTGCCGCTGGTTTAGACGGCGGTGGTTTATTATCACTTTGTTTTCTTCGGGCGAATCGTTCAATACCATATCCAATACCGGCTCCAGCAACTCCTCCCACCAGGCCTCCTATAACAGCACCTGCTATAGCTCCAATAGTCGTCCCAATCACTGGTACGATAGAGCCTATCATGCCACCCAAGAACATTCCTCCCACCGCTCCTCCAGCTCCCCCTAAAATTCCTCCAGCTACTCTTGGCCACATAGAATAGCCGCTGGGTTTCGCAGCCGTTTCAGAATGAGCGGGAACAGATGTGAGTTCTGGCTCCGCTTGCTGCAATACCATCCCTAGAAAAGACTCAATATTTGTTCGGAACCGCTTAAGATAATTTTGCTTTAAAAAATTCGATGCCCTAGCACCACCATGCCCATCAAAAACAGCTAAAGACGCAGCAGGCCCATCGATTATTGCTGCTTCTTGTTTTGAAACAACCAGTTCCGTAACCATGGCGGTGATATTATCCATGGAGTCCTTTGCTAAACCATGATCTACAATTTTTTCTGCCAATAGCTCAGGTGAAGATGTGTGATGTTTTTGAAAAAGTTGACCTAGTTCATTCGCAAAAGTGTTAGGATCATTTTGACAATGCTCCATGGCACCATCGCAGGTGACCACCATAAAAACACGATCAGTAGAGTCTATTCCTTCTATGGTAATCTCGGTCGTTTCAGGTATATGCGAAAGACCGCATAAAGCAAGATTAAAATCTCCGAAAGCTCTCGTCATAGCCAAGCTACGACAGCGTCCATTGCGCAACACTGGTTGAAGATTTCCGTTAGAGTCAGGAGCAGATTCATAAAGTCTTGGTATTCCATCTTTCTCCAAAACGAGACCTTTCTTTCGCTTGTTTCCCTCTGTTATAGCCTTCTTTTCCCCAGCATTATCAGGATAATGCAGCACTGGATTACAAGCTATAGCCCGCTTTAATCTACCATTAGCGTCAAGAATAATAAGAAATGCAACACTATCTCCCACATAGCTTGTAGAAACGACAGCTTTTCCGCCCTCTTTCACTTGACCGGTTGCAATACAAGCACAACTGCCTTGTTGTTCTTCCCCTAATCCTTCTTGCAAATCTGCAAAAGTTTTCTCTACAACAAGCTTTCTCTGTTCTGGGGACAATTCCATAAATGCTTTAGAGATTTCCGAAGCATCGGTGATATACGTATCTTCTTGATCCCTGGATGAAGCATTCCCATTGACCTCACAAATGCCAACTTTCACCTGATTGATTTCTCTAAGGAGAGTGTGATCTCCTTTACGCCCGTCAAACCAGCCTAAGTGCCGTAACTTAGGTTTCCTACGTGCCTCCATAAAAGCCTCGTTTGTCTTTCAAATGGTTTGGTTTATGTCAAAAGTATAGCATTTGAATAATACTTAGTCAATTTTTAAGTTATTGCTTTTTAAAAAGATTTTACCTGTAGTTTCAGTGCGTTTGCTGCTGCAATCATCATCTGATCGGCTACCATAAATGTGCTACAGTTTTAATTAATGCGGCATAGCTTTTTTGCGCAATAAAAAATTATATCCAATCCTCAATTTTTAAATGAGGAACACGAGAGAATTCTTTTATATTATTAGTAACCAAAATGAGACCCAAGCTTAACGCCGAAGCCGCAATCATCGTATCCAATGAACCGATAGGCGTTCCCTTTTTTTCAAGATATGCTCTCACCTGACCATAATGGTCTACTGCATTTCCATCAAATGGTACAATTTCAAGCGGTGCAGTAAAGCTTTCTAAAGCGATTTTATTCTGCTGTTGATGATGACTTTTATATGCGCCATACATAAGCTCCGCAAAAGTGATAGATGAAATACAGATATCGCCAATATCTAATGTTTTAAACTTTTTTAGTACATTTTCCGGATGCTTTTTAATGATATAAATACACATATTGGTATCTAACATATATTTCATGAAAAAAGATCCTCTCTTTCTTGTTGTTTCGGTTGCTCTCTCGTATTCATAAAATCATCAGAAAATTGATGGAGACTCTCAAAAAGAGGCTGCCAAGGATTTTTAACCGGTATCAGAATGGTCACTTGTCCCACCTTCTTGATAAAAACTTCTTCTCCTTCAAATCGAAATTCTTTAGGTAGGCGAACGGCCTGACTTTGGCCATTTTGAAATAATTTAGCTATTTTCATAATGGTAACCTCGACTATTAATATATACTAATAAGTATATACTTATCTATCATCTTTTGCAATATCTGTTATACTGTAAGCATGTAAGGTAGTATTACTGTAAGGAGGTATTTATGTATATTTCTAAACTGACACAAAAAGGGCAGGCAACTATCCCCGCCGCAATTCGAGAGAAATTAGATTTACATTCAGGCGATGGTATTGCTTTTGAAGTCGTAAATAATAAAGTCATTTTAATGAAAATTTCTCCTTTTGATTATGAATATCATAAAGCGTTAACATCGACTTTATCAGAATGGGATTCTAAAGAAGATGACGAGGCTTTCCATGACTTATAAACCGTACACTGTGGTTGCAGTTCCTTTCCCCTTCACCGACTCACCAAGAACAAAGAAGCGTCCTGCAGTAGTATTAAGCTCGGAAGATCATCAGAGTAAAACAAGTCATATTACTTTGTTAATGGTGACGACAGCAAAACATAGTCGCTGGTTTGATGATCATAGTATCATTGATGTTACAGTCGCCGGGTTACATGCACCATCCATTATTCGTCAAAAAATATTTACTATAGATATCCGTTTAATTATTAAAAAAATTGGGATGTTACATAGCAAAGACCAACGTGAAATAAATAACATTCTCAGAAAGCACATACTAGACTCTTGCACGGCTCACTGTTGATCTCCTATTTATTTATCCAATAAGTCAATAAAAATTTTTACTGCTGAATAACTTTTGGCATCCATAGTAGCAACCTCTTTAATTGTACAATTTGTTGTACTTGTACAATTAAGTATACTAATTTTGTTGATACGTCAAGGGCGAAGGGAGAGAGTTTTTGACTTTAAAGAAAAGGGATTAAGTGCCATCATTTTACATGTTTTTATTTTATCAATAACATATAGGATGATGGCACTTTCTATTTAGCTATCTCGAAAAAAGACCTTTCGGACGATTACTCTCGCTCTCCTTTTTTTCCAAAGCTTTTGCAGACAGATCATCTGGATGCTTTTCAGAATACTTCTTTTCGAATAAAGCATGATGATCATCTGTTAAAGCGCTGTCCTTAGGTTCATAAGGAATCTTTTTATATTCACAATACAAACGCATAGCATTAACCATCCTAGGTGCGATCCCTTCTTCAGGTAGTATAATAGGTGCAGACTGTATAGCTGGAGGAGAACGAAGTATAATGCTTTTTATTTCATTCGCACCCCACTCAAGACATGCCATTCCAGGGATCTCTATATTTGCTTTAAATCTACGTTTTTCTATAAAAGGGTTCTCATCTTCAAAAGGAAATATAGGCCGCCCTGTCGCCGCTCCTGCTGCAGGTGGCTCCACTGCAAACACAAATTGAGATCTAACATATGCCGCACCTCGCTCCTCAACCGCTGCTATACGGATAAGTTTGCCTGTGTGATCGACATATTTTCTTGCAGTGCATCGTGCTTCACCTCTCTTTAATTCTTTTGCGTCCTCTGGAATGTCTCCTCGATGCGCTCCAAACCCTATTACAGCAGGCCCTCCAGCACCCACATATGCATTGGCTATTGCTAGCGCATTCTCTCGAGACATCGAAACATCTGCCGCAGCCACCTTTAACTCGCGCGCCTTGCTAGCCATAACTTCTTGCTCTCTCTCGGAAAGAGGTACCGGCTTCATTACACGAAGCTGATTCTCTACCGGATGATCTTCAATGTATGTAAGATTTGCTTCTATAGTTCTTATGTCAGCTAAACAAGCATCAACATTATGCATTCGATCGTCACGCTTGTTTTGATCCTGATCACGCTCTGGAGCTCTCTCACCATACTTAGATTCCACTGAGTTTTTATATTTTTCCAGGTTTTTCTTCTGCTCATAAACAAAATCGCTCATTCTCCTTAATTCTTCTACATTTCGCTCTGAAGACTTTAATTCATCTGTTTTTTTCTTATAATTTTTTAAAACTGTGAGAATAGAATCTCGTCTATCTTTTACAGCGTTGTATGTCTGTTCCTCGGCACCCCCCCTGACAAATCCAACCGGATCAGCACTAACTCTCTTAAATTCGGCAGCTCGATTTGCATTAACAATGTTTATGACATCCGCTGTCTTAACATCATCTCCTTCGCTAAACTTAAATTGTTTCATTTGTTTTTGTAAATCTTTATAAGTTGAAGCTGTTGCGTATTGCGCGAAGAGATGTTGATCTATATCTGCTGGCGAATTAGGGTTACGCGGCATATGATTTAAAGCAATATATTCTCTAAAGTCCCTCTGATTTGGTGCTATTTGTTGAGCTCCTACTTGTCTATAAAGTTGATCTATTGCTCTTCCAATACCCTCTTTTGTGTAAGATTCTTGCTTAAGCTCATGACGAAGCTTACTCCACGTTAGAGAAGTAGGATCAGGCAATGCTCCAGGATGCAGCTGATTATGTCGAGATATAACGGTCATTATAATATGATCGGCTTGTTCTGGGGTTATGCCTGCTGCTTGCCCTCCTTGTGGCTGCTGAGGGGCTCCTGCTTGTGCTGCTGCTTGCCCTCCTTGTGGCGGCTGCTGAGGGGCTCTTGCTTGTGCTGCTGCTTGCCCTCCTTGCTGCGGCTGCTGAGGCTGAGGGGCTCCTGCTTGTGCTGCTGCTTGCCCTCCTTGTGGCTGCTGCTGAGGGGCTCCTGCTTGTGCTGCTGCTTGCCCTCCTTGTGGCTGCTGCTGAGGGGCTCCTGCTTGTGCTGCTGCTTGCCCTCCTTGTGGCGGCTGCTGAGGGGCTCCTGCTTGTGCTGCTGCTTGCCCTCCTTGTGGCTGCTGCTGAGGGGCTCCTGCTTGTGCTGCTGCTTGCCCTCCTTGTGGCTGC
>Ga0207028_1053_pt1 | contig 29945 bp, 28 predicted proteins | sample Alteio_BWMinCont_41_FD_153287 | JGI IMG/M metagenome (GOLD analysis project Ga0207028, IMG submission 153287) | Enriched cells from forest soil in Barre Woods Harvard Forest LTER site, Petersham, Massachusetts, United States -... | ecosystem: Environmental > Terrestrial > Soil > Temperate forest >... | reverse complement strand
GATAAAATAGAATTTTCCGGAAAACAGGCAACCGTCGTCGATTATAAAACCGGTAAATTAAAATATGCCAAAGATAAATTACAAAGGCCTGATGACGACCACCCGAACGGCGGTGATTACTGGCGGCAGGCCGTGTTTTATAAAATTTTGATAGACAATGACCGCAGCATTGATTGGGAAGTAATAAGTACGATATTTGAATTTGTGGAGCCTGTAGGCGAAGGCGAATACCATAAAGAAAAAATTGTGATCAGTCCTGATGACACAGCAGTGGTGACCGATCAAATAAAAACCGTTTACCAAAAGATTATGATGCATGATTTTAACACCGGTTGTGGCAAAAAGGAATGTGACTGGTGCCATTTTGTGAAAAGCAATTTTAAACAGGTAGGGAGTGTGATGCAGGAGGAGGACAGTTGAGTAAACATTTTTATTCGATCTGTCATTGCGAGCGCAGCGTGGCAATCGCAGACTATACACAGCGGCCATGCAGAGTTCGCGATTGCCGCGCTATCGCTCGCAATGACAAATTGAATAATTGGGTTAGCCCTTTTTATACAATTCAATAAATAATCTATCAATGAAATTTTTATTATTTATCATCCCCACATTTTTCATCGTACAGGCATCTGCCCAAACAACCATTAAACAGGATGCAGCAATTAAGCAAATGGTTGATGAGGTATCCTCCAAAAATATTGAAACCATTATCCGTAAACTGGTAAGTTTTAAAACCAGGCATACTTTGAGCGACACCACCAGCGCGACCGAAGGCAGCGGCGCAGCACGCAACTGGATAAAGGCTGAAATGACAAAATACGCGGAAACATCCGACGGCAGGATGAAGGTGCAGTTTGATACGTTTACCCAGCCAAAGGGCGATAGAATCGATAAACCGGTACACCTTAAAAATGTGCTGGCTATTTTAAAGGGGACTGACCCAAAAGATACAAGGGTTTATATAGTATCCGGCCACTATGATTCGCGGGTAAACGATGTGATGAACCCCAATGCTGTTGAACCGGGCGCCAATGATGATGCTTCGGGTACTGCGGTTTCGATGGAACTGGCAAGGGTAATGGCTAAAAGATCATTCCCGGCTACGATAATCTTTATGTCGGTTGTAGGTGAGGAACAAGGTTTGTATGGATCAACCAACGTTGCCAAAAGGGCAAAAGCCGAGAATTGGGATGTAGATGCTATGCTGAATAATGACATAGTCGGTAATACCCACGGCATGGAAACCGATTTAAAAGATAACAGGAGCGTACGTGTATTTAGCGAAGGAGTGCCTTCGGTTGCGGCCAAAAATGACCGCCAGGTAGCAGGTTTAATTGCATTAGGCGGCGAGAATGACAGCCCTTCGCGTGAATTGGCGCGGTATGTAAAAGAAACTGCGGAGCGCTATGTTGACCAATTAGATGTGAAATTAATTTACCGCCGCGACCGTTACCTGCGCGGCGGCGACCACGTACCATTTTTATTGCAAGGTTTTACGGCGGTGCGGTTTACCGAAATGAATGAAGATTTTAACCGCCAGCACCAGGATGTCCGTACCGAAAATGATATTGACTATGGCGATCTGCCCGATTTTGTTGATTTTAATTATGTGCAAAAAGTAGCCCGCATGAATCTTTCCGTACTGGCAAACCTTGCCCTGGCGCCTGCCGAACCCCAGAATGTAGGCGTAGTTACCAGTGGTTTAACCAATAAAACCCAATTGAAATGGGATGCACCAAAAACCGGCAAAAAACCGGCAGGCTATTATGTCCTGATGCGCGAAACCATCAGCCCCTATTGGGAAAAGAAATTTTATGTGACAGACAACACTGCAACCCTGGCTTATTCAAAAGATAATTATCTGTTTGCGGTGCAATCTGTAGATGCAGACAGTCATGAGAGTTTGCCAATATTTCCGAAGCCAGTGCGTTAGTGATTAGAGACTGGAGATTAGAGATTAGTTGAACCGTGGCTTTTTCTAATCTCTAATCTCCAATCACTAACCTCTATTTCACACTCTTCTTCAGCACAATAAAATAACCTGCTATAAAAATTACTATCGCAACAGCCAGGCTTACCCATATTTCCTGTGTAAATAAATCAATGGTGATTTGCGGCGTTGCAGTTGGTTGGGAGTTGTTTTTCAAACCTTCTTCCATTGCTTTTATTGCCAGCATTGGGTGCGAGTATGGGAACAGGTAAGCATATGTCCAGCCGTTTCCTGCCAAAATAACCCCGGTTATGGTGCACACAAACCCAATGCCCATTGGTTTTAAAAAATCGCGGAATAGAAGGCTTAATAAAAATTGTATCGATAATATCCCCAATGACGAAAGGAAGAGTTTAAAATATACCTTGGTTAAAAGACTTGCAACATTATATTCACTAAACTTTAATTCGGGTTTCAATACACCTAATAAATTACCAAAACCAAGTGTAAAAAGCACAAACAGCAGCAGGCATAACAGCACTAAAAAGAAAGCATAAAAATACTTTGCCGAGTAAACAGAAAGCTTTGAGATGGGTAAACTAAATAAGGTTTTCCAGGTATCGGCTTTGTGTTCAATGCTATTTACCGAATAGGCGATAAAAACTATCAGCATTGGCAGTATCAATGATCCCATTATTCCTAAAATAGCCCCGGCAAATTGCAGCCAGAGCATCATGCCCGGCGAATGGGAAAGTTTATCGCTATGGTTAAAAAAGCCAATAAACAGCAATAGGCAAAGTACTAAAGGCAATAAAACCGAACTCCAGAAACCCATGGTTTTCCTGGTTTTGTAAAATTCAGACCGGAACGATAGTATAAATCCTTTCATGGCTCAGGCGTTTTGGGTAATGGCTAAAAATAATTTTTCCAGGTCCTTTTGCTGCTTGTTAATGCTGTAAATGGTGTAGCCGTTTTGATTAAGCAAAGTATTGATCTCGCCCATTTTTTGTTTCGAAGTAAAAGGAATATATATATGATGATCGTCCACTTCTGTTATCGTAAAATTATTCCGCTTTAAAAAGTTGGCGGCATCAACCGTGTTTTCGGTTTCAATTTGCACTTGCGGCTGGTTTAGTGCTTGCAGGTCATTTATACTCCCCTGGAACAATAGTTCGCCAAAGTTTATAATGCCTACGTGTGTGGCCATCCGTTCAACTTCGGCCAATAAATGGCTTGATATAAAAACAGTTTTTTGATGCTGGTTAACTAACCTGATCAGTAGTTCACGTACTTCGATAATGCCGTTAGGATCAAGGCCGTTGGTAGGCTCATCAAGGATAAGCAGTTTTGGGTCGGATAATAAGGCTAAAGCAATACCCAGGCGTTGTTTCATCCCTAATGAATATTGCCCTGCTTTTTTATGCGCGGCGCTTGTTAAATGCACAAGGTCGAGCATTTCATTAACCCTTTTTTCGGGCACTTGTAATAATAACGCCCTGTTTAGCAGGTTTTCTTTTCCCGAAAGGTGAAGATAAATAGCAGGCTGCTCAATCAATGAGCCAATTTGCGAAAAAATATTGATGCGGTTGCTTTGCAGTTCCTGTTCAAAAATATGAATGCTGCCTTCCTGTGTTTTTAACAGGTTAAGCAGCAGTTTTATGGTAGTTGTTTTGCCGGCGCCGTTTGGCCCCAAAAAACCGTATATACTCCCTTCAGGAACTTTTAATGAAAGTGATTTAACAACAGTTTGTTTGCCAAAATTAAAGGTTAGGCCTTCGGTATCAATTACCATAGCTTTTCTTTAGCTATGGAGCATACAGTTTTTACCAGGCCAACACTTTTGTAAAAAAGTGAAGTGGCATGAACGGTTGTGCCTACAATCGTTTCCCTTTTTTGTTGAAACTGGTAGCTAACACCCATAATAAGAGCAAACATTACCGGAATCAGTAATAATATAAAAGGATTTGAGTTTGTGATTAGCTTTTTCATTGCTTTGTGATTTAATGATACAAAGAAATAGCTAATATTTTAACTGCTAAAAAGTATTAGACCAACACACAGGATTTATAGATGAACTGTTGTTTAAGCAAAATAGCCCGTTTGTCGGATATAAAGGGCAGTTCATCGACAAAGCACCCTGCTACATATAAAATATACCCAATAACACTATCAAAATATTAATTTTAGTTGATGAAACTACGCTGGCAAATATTCTGGCATGCATTTTTTTGGGTCGCCATAATCTCATTTTTAGTATTTATTGCCCATAGTAACACCAAAATGAGCACCAACGACCTGTTGGTTGTTTTTGTGTTATATCCCGCTATAAATATCACTTTATTTTACCTTAACTACCTGGTACTTATCCCCCAATTTTTAGATAAGAAGCGATATGGGGTTTACGTAATTGCGGTGATAACGGCGATCATTTTATATGGTTTTGCCAAATACGGTGTCGCTTTAATTTTTAAACAATATGTACTTGTGAGCCCGAAAGGGGAGGTAACTGGTTTTGGTGCGTATTTTTTGACCACTATTTTTATCAGCCTTATTTATTTGTTTTTCAGCGCCATATTAAAGTTTACCGTTGATTGGTTTTTGAACGAACGTATCCAGCGCGACCTTGAAAACCAGCGGTTAAGCGCCGAACTGGCTTTCCTCAAATCCCAGATCAACCCGCACTTTTTATTTAATTCGTTAAACAGTATTTATTCACTGGCTTACCAGAGGTCGGAAACAACGCCGGAGGCCATTCTGAAATTATCGGAAATTATGCGTTATATGCTGTATGAGTGTAACGATAATAAGGTTGATCTCGTCAAGGAGTTACAATATTTGCAGAATTATATCGATCTTCAAAAAATAAGGTTTGGGAATAAAGCATTTATTGATTTTAAGATTGAAGGAAAGATAGAAAGCCAGCAGATTGTACCTTTGTTACTGATAGCATTTATTGAAAACGGGTTTAAACATGGGGTGGCGAGTAACCCGTTAACACCTATCCGTTTGTTAATTGATGTGGAAGAATCGCACCTGCATTTTTATATGCAGAATAAAAAACATACAAATAACCGCGATGCGTCTGGAGGGATCGGCTTAAATAATGTTAAACGAAGGCTTGATTTGCTCTATCCGGGGAAATATAATTTGGAGATACATGATGAAACAGATACTTACACCGTTGAATTATCATTAGTTTTATAACATGATCAGATGCCTTATAGTTGATGACGAGCCATTAGCGCTGCATATACTGGAAGATTATATTTCCAAGATACCGTTTTTGCAATTGGTTAAGGCTACAACCAACCCCATTGAAGCCCTTACCATTGTACAGGAAAAAGGTGCAGACCTGGTATTCCTTGATGTACAAATGCCCGAACTTTCGGGCATACAGTTTTTGCGGATAGCAAACGGCAAGGCAAAAGTTATTTTAACAACGGCTTATCCCCAATATGCATTGGAAGGGTATGAGCTTGATGTAATAGATTACCTGCTTAAACCCATAGCCTTCGACCGTTTTTTTAAAGCGGTACAAAAAGCGCAAACCATCATGCAGCCCCCGGTAGATAACGGGACAAAGTCTGCACAGCCTGCCCAACAACAACAACAACCCCGGCAGGATTTTTTGAGCGATTTTATTTTTGTTAAAACCGAACATAAGATACAAAAGGTGTACCTGAACGATATTTTATTTATAGAGGGATTAAAGGATTATATATCGATTTTTACCCCTGCCGAAAGGATCATAACACTTCAGAACATGAAGAAAATGGAAGACGCCCTGCCCTCAAAATACTTCATCCGTGTTCACAAATCGTATATTGTTTCTGTTAATAAAATTGACAGTATCGAGCGCAGCCGTATTTTTATCAACGACAAAATTATCCCCGTTGGCGATACTTACCGGGAAGAGTTTTTTAAAGTGATTGATGGGAAGAATGTTTAACCCAGGCCCCCCGACCCCCTAAAGGGGGAGTATTTGAGCTGCAAATCAAAAGTTCCCCCTTTAGGGGGTTAGGGGGCTTGCCCTAATGCTTCCTTTATCCTGTCCTCTGCTTCCTTTACAAGTTCGTCAGCTGGCCTTCCATTTGGCTCGATAGGTTCAAGTACTTCCCAGGTCATGCGCTCGAATGTATTAAGCGGGTAGTAACCATATTGGGTTATTTTCCAAGTGTTATTTATCGCGATGGGCACCAGCAATGCTTGGGGGCATTTTTTTAAAATGGTGGCTATCCCGCCTACCTGGAAAGTTTTTACCTGCCCGTCTTTTGATCTTGTCCCCTCGGGAAATATCACTGCCGACCACTTGTTTTCTTTCATCCGGTTAGCCAGTTTAATAATTTCAGTAATGGATTGCCGCGAATCATTACGGTCGATATTAGCGCCGCCGCCGTATTTTAAATTGTATGATATGGATGGGATACCTTTTGTCAATTCTATTTTCGAGATAAATTTAGCGTGGTATTTGCGTAGGTAATAGATCAAAGGCGGGATATCAAACAGGCTTTGGTGGTTCGCCAAAAAAATAATGGGCCTGCCGATAGGTAAATTTTGTTTATTAGTAAAAACCACCTGGTTACCCGCCAGGTAAACCGTACGTAACAGAAAAAGGTTTAAAATATCAACCGCCCTTTTATGGGCAGCATAGCCAAAAAACCTGTAGCATACCCATTGTATTGGCTGAAAAACCAACAACACCAAAAAAAAGGCAATAATAACAAAGGGAGATAAAATATACCCGAAAAGCTTTCTCATAAAAATGGCAATTTAGGTTTTTTTCGGGATTTGACTAAATATTACAATTGGTTTTCTACTATTAATAACCGTACTTTTAAAACTGCCGCCACCGTCATCGCATCGGTGATCTCTCCGTTGTTAACCATCTGGTACACCTCTTCAAATGGTAATTTATGAACTATCAGTTGCTCCGTATCTTCCGGCTCGGCCTCAAATTGCTGCAAGCCACGGGCAAGATAAATAATGCTTAATTCATCGCTAACCGAGTTGGAGAGGTGCAAACGTTGTAATTCCTTCCAATTTTGAGCTTTAAGGCCGGTTTCTTCCAATAGTTCGCGTTTAGCTGAATCAAGCGGATCAGTATGCAAAGCCCCGCCGCCCTCTGGCATTTCCCAGCTGTATTGCCCCAATGCAAAACGGAATTGCCCCACTAAATAGGTATTCAATTCATTATCCAAAGGCAAAATACCAATGGCAATGTTTTTATAATGCACCTTGCCGTAAATCCCCGAGTTACCCGATGGATTGATTACCCGGTACTCTGTTAAATTTATCCAGGAGTTATCATAGATTTCTTTTTCAGACGTGATTTGCCAGGGGTTTTCTTCAGGGTGGTGCATGAGGTGTAAAATTGCTGTTTTTTAAATCATTAACCCCTGTTATCTCCCAAACGCCCACACCAAAAACTTAGGCATTGCTTTAGCCCAGGTTGCCATATCATGGCTGCCGCCAAACATTTCAAGATATTGAATATCGGCAGGGCGTTTAAAACCTTTAAGCTCCAGTTCTTTTATCAGGTCAACCGTATCATCTATTGAATCTATTATTCCGTTTTTGTTGCGGTCAGCTGTTTCATCTTTGGTTCCCGTTTGCAGCCATATTTTAAGGTTTGGTTTAAGTGCCGTGTTCCTGATCACATTGTGCATAATACGGTCGAGGTCGGTATATCCTTTAGCAAGGTCTTTGCTGCGCCACCAAAATGATCCGGAGAATACCCCTGTCTTATTAAATAAGTCCGGGTTACTCCATGCAATATCCAATGCAGAAAGGCCGCCTAATGAAAATCCCGCAAACGCTGTGGTTTCAAATTTTTCTATACCGGTATATCTACTAATAGCTGGCAACAGTTCCGATTTTATAAATTCAGCATATAAAGCTGCCTTTGAGCCGCGCTTTTTAAAATCAGGTTTTCCGGCAACGCCATACTCCTGTATGCGCTCTTCGCCCGCGTGAATTGCCGCGACAATAAGGGGTTTTATACGATTAGTATTTGTTAGCTCTTCCAGCGTTTCAATAAGCTGAAGGTTTGTTGTTTCCTGCCCGTCGTTCAGTAATAACAGGTTAAAGGGCTCAGCTATATAATTTTCTTCGGGCATCACCAACGTGCAAGTAACCTGCCGCTTAAGCACATCAGAATTTATTGTTATTTTATTTTCAACGATAGTTACCTCCATCTCGGTCATATTCCAGTACATCTCTATTCCTTTTTTCTTAAGGCTGCAAAAGTAGAGTTAATTTGAAGATTTGTCAATTTGAAAATTTGAAGATGTTTAAATATCATGCTTTTTCATTTTCAAATCATCAAATTTTCAAATCATCAAATTACTTAATTCAAATTATTTCTCTAACTTACCTTCTCAAAATAAACTAAATTACATTGACAGAAAAATATCACCGCTGGTATTCGCAAAATCTTGGCTTTGATGTGGAGATGCTTGTTTTTGGCGACCGCGGCTATCCGGTCATCCTTTTTCCAACTTCGCAGGGACGGTATTACCAGAATAAGGATGAGGGGTTGATTGAAAGTGTAAAATGGTTTATTGACGAAGGGTTGGTAAAAATTTATTGTCCTGATAGTTTTGATTGGCTAACCTGGTACAATAAGGGAGTTCATCCAGCAGAGCGTGCGCGAAATTATGCCTGGTATGATAAAATGCTGAACGATGAACTGGCGCCCTGGGCGATGCATGAAACAGGCGTTGGCAAAGTAGCTACTGCGGGCTGTAGCTTTGGCGGTTACCATGCAGCTAATTTCGCACTGAAACATCCTGATAAAGCTGGCAATCTATTCAGCATGAGCGGGGCTTTTGATATGCGGCAATTTATGGATGGTTATTATGATGACAACGTGTTTTATAATAACCCGGTTGATTTTTTGCCGGGCAGCAACCAGCCGGAGTTATGGCAAATGAACATTATATTAGGAACAGCTGAACACGATATTTGCCGGGAGGAGAATAACCACCTGTCAAACATTTTGAACCAAAAGCATATTAGCAATTGGCTGGATGTGCGCGGAATTGGCAGTCACGACTGGCCGATGTGGAAGGCAATGTTCCCGCATTATTTGTCAACAATAAGGTAATTATGTTAAAAGTTATTAAAACTATTTATTTATTTTTTGCAGTGTTGATAACACTACATGCGAGTGCTCAAAAACATACAAGTAGTTTTTTGGGAAATATGTTTTTGATTAATAGTTTTAAGATAAATTCAACTTTGGAAGATGTTCAAAAAGATAAAAATACAGCAGTTAATTTATCATTTCTGGAACGCGAAGATGACAATTACTATTATGTTTTAGCCAATCAACAGATAAACTTACCTGGTATGAAGGTGCTGGATAAACTTAGCTTTAACACGCCGTTATTGATATTTCAGAACAACAAACTAAACTCGGTTGAATTAAATGTACCCGATCGTTTTATATCTGACAATTTAAACAAAACGCGAGAACAATTTGATAAAGAATATGGAAAATCCATAAGCTATCCTGAAAAGGAAAGTATTTATAGAAAGTACATTTGGGATATGGGCGATTACGAGCTTATTATTGATCATCATTTGGATTCCGCGTTTACGATACATTACGGGACAAAGAAAACGTTTATCGAAAAACAATGGATTTATGCCGATAGAAAGGGGCAGGGAAATGGAACAATACAATTAAGTCTGCCGTACTTTGAAAAGTTACTTGAGTCAAACTTATCGGTTGGCTCGTTTGAAAAATATTTACCACAATGGAGTTCGAATGGCGCGTCAAATCACGTTCGATATGACTATGATTTAAAAACATTCAAGGGCAAAATTCCACGCTTCATGATAACTTATAATTTGCGTAATTGTAATATTACTATAGAGACCACGGATACCACATCAAAATTAATATCAGATTATATTATAGAAGAAATTAAAGATATTAAGTTATCAAATGAATTTAAAAAAGATTTGGAAAACTTTAATTATAAAATCAGGCCGCAGAGATATCCTGATTCGCAGTTAATCCAATACGAAAAAAAAGACATATCAGTTTCTTTTGCTAAAGATCACTCAATGATATTTATTTCAAAAATACCGTTTTTTAAAATCTAACTACCATGAAAAAAATAGGCATTCTTTTCGGGCAGGAAAATTCATTCCCCCAGGCTTTTGTTGATAGGATCAACCAAAAGGCAGAGAAAAATATATCGGCTGAATTTGTGCGCATTGATAAAGTGATGCAGGCCGAACCATTGGACTACGCGGTTATCATTGACCGTATATCGCAGGATGTACCGTTTTATCGCGCCATGCTAAAAAATGCGGCTATTTGCGGTACCGCAGTAATTAACAATCCTTTTTGGTGGAGTGCCGATGAAAAATTCTTTAATAATGCGTTGGCCGTTAAAATAGGTGTACCGGTACCTAAAACGGCAATATTACCTTCAAAGGATATGCCGGATGATACTACAGGACAATCATTCCGTAACCTGGCTTACCCGTTGGATTGGGAGGGCATTTTTAAATATGTGGGTTTCCCGGCCTATATGAAACCATTTGACGGCGGCGGCTGGAAGGAAGTGTATAAGCTGCACGATATGGACGACTTTTTTGATAAGTATGCTAAAACCAAACAATATGTAATGATGCTGCAGGAGGAGATTATTTTTGATGACTATTTCCGTTGCTATTGTATCGGCGGTAAGCATGTACGCATTATGCAATACGAACCACGTAACCCGCACCATTTACGTTATGAACATGGCAAGGCCCCGGCAGAAAAGAAACTGTTGGAAACTGTTAAAAATTACGTTATAAAGCTGAATAAATATCTTGGCTATGACTTTAATACTGTAGAATTTGCAATTAAAGGCGGCATACCTTATGCCATTGATTTTTGTAACCCTGCACCGGATGCCGAAGTGACCAGCGTGGGCCAGGAAAATTTTGAATGGGTGGTTGAAACCGCCGCTGATTATGCTATCGAACGCGCCAAAAAGCAAAAAAATGACTCGGATAATTTGACGTGGGGAGAGTATGTAAAGACAGGTGCCGCAGGAGCGCATCTTTTATCGTCAGAGAAAAAGGTTGAAAAGAAAGCGGATAAAAAAGAAGCGAGCGAGGGAAAGATAGATCATGAGATAACAAGCGAGGGGATAATAAAAGAGAAAGTAGCAAAACCTAAAAAGGCTACTAAAAAATAATATATACAATACCAATGGGTTTAAAACCCATTGATGTCATAAAGTTAAGGAGAGAATTTTTTCATCCTCTTTTCGGCTTGCCGAAGAGAGGGTGGTCGAGCGAAGCTAAGACCGGGTGAGTAAACTATACGAGCGGCAATAGGCCTAATTGCAAGGCGCAGAGTTAACTCACCCCCGACGGCGCTACGCTGGTCGCCCCTCTCTTCGCCTGCGGCGGAAAGAGGGGAAAAAAGAGATTCTCTTAAACTAAACCTGACATCGTTATAAATCTTATATTGACCGATAAATTGCAACCTGTTATGAACGAGTTTACCTTAGGTGTTGAAGAAGAATTCATGGTGGTTGACCCTGTAAGCAGGGAACTGAAATCACATGATCAAAAAATTGTTGAAAGCGCTCAAAAAATACATGAAGACCAGGTGAAAGCCGAAATGCACCAGGCGGTGGTTGAAGTAGGTACGCATATTTGTCGTAATACCGAAGAAGCCCGCCAGGAAGTGGGTAAACTGCGTGGCACCGTTGCACAATTGGCGGGTGACATAGGCTTGCGCATAGGCGCTGCCGGCACACATCCTTTTTCGCACTGGCAACACCAGTTAATAACGGATCACCCACGGTATTTTGAAATCGTAGATGAACTACAGGAGGCCGCACGTTCCAACCTTATTTTTGGTTTGCATGTGCATGTGGGCATACAATCGCGCAATATGGCTATTCATATTGCCAACCAGGCCCGTTATTTTTTGCCGCATGTGTATGCTCTTTCAACCAATTCGCCGTTTTGGGAAGGGCGCAATACGGGGTATAAATCGTTCAGGACTAAAGTGTTTGATAAGTTTCCGCGTACTGGTATACCTGATTATTTTAACAGCATTGAGGATTATGATAATTATGTAAAGCTATTGGTAAAAACAAATTGCATTGATAATGCCAAAAAAATATGGTGGGATATCCGTGTTCACCCGTTTTTTGAAACCATTGAATTCAGAATATGCGATTGCCCTATGCTGATTGATGAGACGATGGCTTTTGTCGCTCTGTTTCAGGCCATTTGTGCCAAACTTTATAAGCTCCGGCTGCAAAATATGGAATTTATTACCTATAACCGGGCGCTCATTAACGAAAACAAATGGCGTGCCGCACGCTATGGCATCGACGGGAAAATGATAGATTTTGGTAAGGAAGCAGAAGTAAATACCCGGGCATTGGTACTGGAGCTGTTAGATTTTGTGGATGATGTAGTTGATGATCTTGGCTGCCGCGAAGACCTGCAATACGTACATAAAATATTGGAACATGGTACCGGGGCCGACAGACAGCTGGCAGTTTACCAGCAAAATAGTAACTTTGCGGATGTTGTTGATTATATAACATCGCAAACGTTAAAAGGAATTTGAAAAGGATGATACAAACAGATAAACAGCCTATAAAAGTCGCCATACTCGACCTGTACGCTGGCGTGGAAAACGAGGGGATGCGTGGCTTTAGGGAAATACTACAGCGCTATAAGGAAAAAAATGACTTAAATTTAAGTTACGAGGTTTTTGATGTACGCCAAAAAGTAGAAATGCCCGGTACAGAGTTTGACATTTATATTTCAAGCGGCGGCCCCGGCAGCCCGATAGATAGCGAAGGAACCGAATGGGAAAAGAAATATTTCAGGCTCATTGATAGCCTGGAAGACCATAACCTGTCAAACACCCAGCAAAAAAAATACGGTTTTTTTGTTTGCCACGCTTTCCAGCTGATGTGCCGTAAATACCGTTTGGGGGATATCAATATGCGAAAATCCACTTCGTTTGGGGTGTTGCCTGTTCACCAAACAAGTGCCGCTAAAAATGAACCTGTATTTGAAGGGTTGGCCGACCCTTTTTATTCGGTCGATTCTCGCTTGTGGCAGGTGATCAACCCAAATGAAAGGCGTTTTGTGGATTTGGGAATGCAATTGCTGGCCATTGAAAAGGAACGCCCGTATGTTGACCTGCCAAGGGCAATGATGGCCATCCGATTTAATGATTACTTTTTTGCCACCCAATTTCATCCCGAGGCCGACGCCACAGGTGTACAAAACCTTTTATTAAAGGATGAAAAAAAGAAAGAAGTAGTAAGCGAGCATGGCCTTGATAAATACAACGAAATGCTTGAACACCTGGAAGACCCGGATAAAATAACCCTTACACAAAATACCATTATCCCAAATTTTTTAGACCAGGCGGTTTTGAGCTTGCAGGAGATATAAACCCCGCGATGATAGTTGTTAAATAATTTCATGAAAAAAAACATTCTACTATCCATCCTTTCCGGGTTACTCCTTTGGATTGCCTGGCCACCGACTCATTATACTACATTCTTGCTGTTTGTTGGCTTAGTGCCAATGTTAGTAGCTATCGAAAGCATCATCCGGTCAAATTATACCAAAAAAGGAAAGAAAATATTTGGCACGGCATTCCTGGGTTTCTTTATTTGGAACACCTTATCTATTTATTGGGTTTACAATTCGTTAAAAACTGTTGGGGAGGTGGTAGCTGTCCCTATTTCGTTAATACCTTATTCATTAGGGCCACTATTAATGGCAACTGCCTTTTGGCTATATTACAGGTTACGCCGCGTCGCCAATCGGGGTATAAGTTTATTTGGCTTGGTTTGCTTTTGGATAGGGTACGAATATTTACACCAAAGCTGGGAACTGGCCTTTCCCTGGATGACGCTGGGAAATGGCTTCGCCATCACCCAGCAATGGATTCAATGGTATGAATATACTGGCGTTTATGGCGGTACTGTATGGATATGGACATTAAATATCCTGCTGTTTTTAATTTATACCGGGGTAAAGGAGGCGCAAAACAAAGCGTTAAGGCTAAAGCTTATTTCGGTATTTGCTATTGTATTGCTCCTTCCCCTTAGCTTTTCTTTGTACAGGTATTACAGCTACCGGGAACAGCGCAACCCATCAAATGTTGTGGTTGTTCAGCCAGATATTGACCCCTATGCCAAAGAAACAACTATGCCTGCTTCCCAACAGATCAGCATATTAACACACCTTTCCGATTCATTAGGGCAAGCCAACACTGAATTTTTTTTATGGCCCGAAACAGCTATACCCGATGCGCTTAATGAGGATAGTATCCGTACAAATAATTACTTTTTACGGGCGCAGCATTTTTTAAATAAATACAAAAACGGCAACCTAATAACAGGCGCCGAAACCTTTAAAATTTATAACAGCAGGGCCACTAAAACTGCCAGTCCGTACGACCCGCAAGGATCGCAGTTTTATGATGCATTTAATGCAGCCTTAAACATTGAAAACTCGGCCGAGGTGCAGTTTTACCATAAATCCAAACTGGTGCCAGGTGTGGAATCTTTACCATTCGGTTCAGCTTTATCATTTTTAAAACCTGTATTTGAACACCTTGGAGGCGCTACAGGCAACTATGCCAGCCAGGCTGAGCCAGGGGTGTTTTATTCGCAAAGCGGCATAGGTGTGGCCCCGGCCATTTGTTATGAATCTATATGGGGCGAATGGATAGCAGGATCAGTGCGTAAGGGCGCTCAATTTATAGCTATTATTACAAATGATGGCTGGTGGGAAGATACCCCAGGAAAAGATCAACACCTTGATTACGCAAAACTGCGCGCTATTGAAACACGCCGCTGGATTTGCCGTTCAGCCAATACCGGTATTTCGGCTTTTATCAACCAGCGCGGCGATGTAGTGCAGCATACAAAATGGTGGGTAAGAACTGCTATAAAACAAGACATCAACCTAAATTCCGATCTTACTTTTTATGTACTGCATGGTGATTATTTAGCTAAGATTGGGAGTTTGCTGGCTTTGCTTGGGATAGTATTTATTGTGGTCAGGATGTTTATCTTTAGCAATGTCAAAAAATAAACCACCTGTTACCGGAAAATACATTGACCCATTAGTTGACTTCGCGTTTAAGAAAATATTCGGCAGTGAGCCCAACAAAGATTTGCTAATCGCCTTTTTAAACGAGGTGTTCCGGGGGCGTAAGCATATCGTTGACTTGGTTTATAATAAGAACGAGCATCATGGTGATCTAAAGGATGAGGGAGCTGCGATATTCGACCTGCTTTGTACAGGCACTAACGGTGATCAATTTATAATAGAAGTGCAACGCGGCCGACAGGGTAATTTTAAAGAAAGAGCTTTGTTTTATACTTCCAGGCTCATCAGCGATCAGGCCCCTAAAGGCAAACGAAGTGATTGGGCTTACAATCTAACGGAGGTGTACCTGGTTGCATTATTAGAAGATTTTACTTTAGAAATTAACCGTGCGCAAGAATATCTGCACGACATTTGCCTGTGTAATAGGGATACAGGCGAAATATTTTACGATAAACTGGGTTATACTTATATAGAATTGCGTAAATTTGTAAAAGCAGATACCGAATTAGACTCGGATTTAGATAGATGGCTGTACGTATTGAAAAACATCAGCCGGATGGACAGGATTCCGGCCTATTTGCGGAAACCTATATTTGAAAAACTGTTTAATATTGCTGAATATAGTAATTTGACAAAGGAGGAAAAAATCATGTACGACAGCAGTTTAAAATATAAATGGGATAACAAAAATGTGCTTGATTATGCTATAAATGAAGCCCGCGAAGAAGAACGCATGAAGGCATTTGAAGAAAAGAAAGCCATTGCCCGAGAAATGAAAAAAGATGGCCTGCCACTTGCCCAAATCTCAAAATTCACTAGGTTATCTGTTGAAGAAATAGAGCAGCTTTAGTTTTCAACAGGCAATTGTTGCATATAAAAAAGCAACAATCTCTGCTTGTCTCATTTGGAGGTGACAATTTGTGATCTCCAAATCAGAAATTCCGAAATCGAAATTTCGGAATCCGAAATTCTACTCTCGAAATCTCTCAAGCATCCCGGCTCAAAATAAACGCCATCAAATCATGTATAGGCTGCTGAATAATCTTACCTACATGGATACCATTCTCTTTGCAAACCGCTTTTAGTTCATCAGCAAAAACATAAGCGACTGAGCCTACGAAATGACATTTATAACGGTGATATTGGGGGTACGATTTAATATTGGTTTCAATAAATTCAATTAGTCCCTTGTGTAACAGGTTTTGGGCATAATCAGATTGCCGTATGTTGCCTAAAAATTTACTGAATGAAGCCAGGTATGAATTAGGGTTAGGTGTTTGATAAACATTTTTTATTACAATTTCTTTATCAAGGTGGTATTCGTCATCAAACTTTAAGCTGATCTCTTCGGGCATATTACCGTATAAAAAATCGGTGATCAAGGCCTTGCCAAACCAGGTGCCCGAGCCCTCATCGCCCAAAACATAACCCAGGCCGTGATGCCCGTCGTGTATGCCCTCACCATCAAAAAAAGAAATATTGGAGCCTGTGCCCAATACGCAGCAAAGACCTTTTTCGTGCCCGCAAGTTGCATAAGCACAACCTAAAAGGTCACTATCGACACTTACATACGATTTGGTAAAGAGGTGGCTGATTGCATTCGAAACGATTTCGTGCCTGTCGGGGCTTGAGCAACCGGCGCCAAAAAAATATATTTCTTTAATATTAGCAGCGTAGGCTATCATATCTTTAGCCTGCTCCTGTAATATTTTAATAATTTCTTTCTCGGTTAAAAAATAAGGATTAAGCCCGGCCGTCCTGAATTGCTTTGTTTCCTGTTGCGGAAGTGTGAGCAACCAGTCTGTTTTTGATGACCCGCTGTCAGCCACTAAAATCATGGACAAAGTTCTTCGAGTGCCTTTACTGTGAGAGGTTTATGAATAAACTGCGTAATATATTTATTATCTGTAGATTTTCTCATATCAACAGGATCAAGAGAGGAGGATAACATGAATATCCTTATATTCGTTTTATCGATATTGATCTTGTCGAATTCTTCTAAAAACTCAAAACCGCTCATTAACGGCATGCGGACATCCAAAAAGATCACGTCGGGTTTTACAATACCATCGCGTAAAGAATTTATTGCCTCCGTAGCCGACCGGACAACAGTAATTGTTTCGGCAAAGTTGCCGCCTTCCAAAATTTTTCGGGTAACGAAATTATCGATGTAATTGTCATCGATAAGCAAACAGTTTTTGAAGCAAATGGCCATTGAGTTCAAAAATAGCTTTTTAAACTAATTAAAAATATACTTATTTAAAAATAATATATGATTTTTTTTATTGATGTTTATAAAGCCTGTCTATCAACCATTTTACAACGGTATTACCTGTACTTACTCCGAAAAATTTATAAATTGCCGCGTGAAACAAGTTATCTATGTAAATAAACATAGCAAACTTAGCTATTAATTTAAACTGTCCCGTGAATGAAATCCATTAAGTTAGCCACCCTTTTTTCTATATTATTATTTTTTATGGATACAACTATCAGCAATGCCGCAAACGCTGTTCAAATTTCCTATTCGGTAACTTTCCCTGAAGCCCAGGCACATTATGTTGATGTTGAAATGAATATTTCAGGCTTAAATCAAAACACTTTAGACCTTAAAATGCCGGTGTGGACCCCCGGTTCATACCTGATCAGGGAGTTTTCGAAAAATGTGGAGTCATTCAGCGCTTCGTCAGATGGTCAGTTATTACCCTCTCCTAAGGTCACTAAAAATTGCTGGCATATTCAAACTGCAGGTTTATCATCCATTGCCGTTAATTACAGGGTATATTGCTTTGAAATTTCTGTCCGCACCAGTTTTGTCGATGCTTCCCATGGTTTCCTGTCAACTACAGGTATTTTTATGTACCCTGATAAAATGCTGCACGTGCCGTCAACCGTTCATATCGAACCTTATAAAGGATGGACAAAAGTTTCAACCAGTTTGGAGGAGGTAAACGGCGATCCTTTTACCCTGACAGCTCCCAACTACGATATATTATTTGATTCGCCTATTGAAATTGGCAACCAGGACGTTTTTGGATTTGATGCTGCAGGCGTAAAATATGAAGTGTGCATGGTTGGCGGCGGTAATTATGATAAAGAGCGCCTGAAAGTGGATATGGCAAAAATAGTGGAACAGGAAACAGCAGTTTATGGCGAAAACCCCAATAAGCATTATGTTTTTATTGTACATAATTACTTTCGCGGCGGTGGTGGCCTTGAGCATTTAAGCTCCACCACATTAGGCGCCTCGCGTGATAATTATGCCACTGAAAACGGCTACCGTAACTTTTTGGGTTTGGTGGCGCATGAACATTTTCACCTGTGGAATGTAAAACGACTTCGCCCGATTGCATTAGGCCCATTTAATTATGATACCGAAAATTACACAACAGACCTTTGGATTGCCGAGGGTTTTACCGCTTATTACCAGAATATTATTTTACGGCATGCCAATATTACATCGCCCGAAATTTATTTAGATGCTGCAGCAAACGAAATTAACGTTATAGAAAATACGCCAGGCGCTAAAATACAGGCTTTAGCCGATGCAAGTTTTGATTCCTGGATAAAAGCATACAGGCCAAATGAAAATTCTGTCAACACTACTATATCCTATTATGACAAGGGCGCTGGGGTAGCCATGATGCTCGATTTGGAAATTATAAATAACACCAATGGCAAATACTCGCTTGATGATGTGATGAAGTATATGTACGATACCTATTACAAGCAAAAAAAGCGTGGTTATACCGATGTGGAATTTAAGCATGCGTTCGAAAAGTTTGCAGGTAAAAACCTGGACGATTTTTACAATAACTATGTTTATGGTTTAACACCGATTGATTACACCCACTACCTTGGCTATGCCGGGTATAAAATCATGGATGAAATGGCCGGCACCAACGACCCAACCCTGGGGATAGCACTTGCGAATAATAATGGTAAAAAAATAGTTACTGCCGTTCTGCGGGGGAGCGCCGGCTGGATCGACGGCATTAACGTTAATGATGAACTCACTGCGATCGATGGCCAGCCGATAGCCGATCCTGCCACAATGCTTATTGGCAAAAAGACAGGGGATAAAATTTCAATAACTGTGAGCCGGGATGGATTACCCATTAACTTGCCTGTAACACTGTTACGGAATAACCACGTTAAATACAAAATTGAAGAATTGCCGGATGCTACCCAGCAACAATTGCTTGTTAGGAAGAAATGGCTTAAGCTGTGAGAAGTGAGTGTGGTGAGTGGTGAGCGGTTTGCAGTTCGCATTTTACGCAATTAACCATTCCCTACTCACTTCTCACCACTCACTACTTTTATCAAAAACAATTTTCGTTGAATTGATATTATATCAATGTAAGCATCAAATAAAACACATTGGTTATGAACTCCATACTATATATCATTGCCATTATACTTATTGTAGTTTGGGCAATCGGATTCTTTTTTACTGCAATAGGTGGTTTAATACACTTGTTACTAATTATCGCCCTTGTTTTCTTCCTATTCGGGTTAACCAGGAGGCCAACTGCTGTTTAATTATTTCAGGCGCCTTTTTTTGCATTTAAGCTTTGCCTTAGCTGGTCGTAAAGATCATCACTAGTAGCTTTTTGGGGTTTCAATTTTTTAACTGTAGCGCGTTTGCCTTTTGATTTTGCCATGATGATCTTCAGCAGTTCATCATTATATTCATCCTTGAATTTAGAAACATCAAAATGTTCGGCATACTGGTTAATAAGCGCCAAGCCTACATCAAGTTCTTTTTTGCTTATTGTTACATCATTCCCAATATTCAAATCACCAGTATTCCGTATTTCCTGCGCAAAGCGGATACGGGTTACTACCAATATATTTTCAACCGGGTGAACAATACAAAGGGATTCGGTATTACGTAAAACAAAACGTGCCAACCCGGCCTTTTTTGATTTTATAAGTGCCTGCACCAAAAGTGCATAAGCCTTATTTTTGGGGGTATCCGGTTCTGTATAATAGGATGATTCGTAAAACATAGGGTTTACTTCGGCAAGATCAACAAAGCTTTCAATCTCAATCACCTTGCTTTTCTCTGGAGCGGCGTCCTCAAAATCATGCTCATCCACTATCACATAGTCGTCATTCAGCTTATACCCTTTTACAATTTTGTCATAAGGCACCTCTTTGTGGGTATGTTCGTTTACCCTTTGGTAACGGATACGCGCATGATCACGGCCATCAAGCATATCAAAATCAAGCGAACTGGTTTGAACCGCCGAATATAATTTTACCGGGATGCTTACCAACCCAAAACCAAGGGAGCCCTTCCAGATAGATCTCATAACCAAAGTATTTAATAAATAAATATAACCATTCGAGACGAGAAAGAGTTTTAATTGATTCCCTGTTTTAATAAATAACGCTATATGCGGGGATTTTTACGCCGACAATTTATGTACGTGAGGTATATGCTTTTTCCCAAATTGCGGTCGGATGAGCCAGCTTTTCCTGTTTTGTTTGCGGAAACACAGCCAATAAAAAAAGAACGCTGTTGTTGCAATAGTTGTCGCAGTAATACCCCATCCGGGCACCGTATTTTGTAGGTTTATCAATAGGCCGTCTTTCCCAAAGCCCCCATAACCAAATAAAGCGGGGATCCTGAACCAGTAATAGCACGCCACGCCCGAGGCTGCAAAAAAGCTGATCAGCCGCCGTTCATATTTTGGTTGAATTATTGATGTTAATGTCGCGTAAATTATAAGTGTTATTGTAAAGCCAAGCAAAGGCATTTCATAAACACTGAAAAACGTATTCAGCGATGTCAGCGCCATTTCATCCGGAACATGGAACCAACCCCAGATAAACCCCGGCAAACCACCAACAATAAGCAACGCGGTTATTTTTTGATAGCTTGTTTTTACCGCAGATTTTGGATTAACATTTGGTGTTGAATCGGGGCATAGCGCCACGCATTTCATACATTTATCACAATGTGCGTTAGGGATTGACGCTATAACATTTCCGCCGTATAACTTTTCAACCGGGTGTATAGGGCATAACCCCGAACACCAGGCGCTCTTCCATTCATAAAAAAATCCCAGTATTACGCCAATAACCGCCATCGAAATGATGAGTAAACCGGTTGCCAGCCCGTTTGTGTTAAATAACGCATGGCGCAGGGGAACAATGACATACAAAGCAATCACTGCAACCAGGTTAAAGATCCCCAATTGGTTTACAGAAAGCTTTCGGCGTTGTGACAAGCCTAAATGCCGTGGCAGCAAAATAGTTGTAGCAAGCGGACAAACATTTCGCCAAATACCAGCGGCGACAACAAATAATAACGGCGCCACGGGGATCAATATATTCCAGAACAATAAAACGCCGGTGGAAGGATAAAACAATAAACAAAATAAAATTAAAGCGCCAATTACCCAAACTGCGGCCTGTGCTATTCGCCAGATTAAAATGGAACGCGCCGATAATTGATCGCCTGACTTAAAGTCAACCCGTTTTGTACGCATAAAAACACATTAATAATTTATTGGAATATTTATGAATAATGAGGTCAGCCATTATTGGCAGCTAAGGTATATGACTACCGCAGGTACAAAAATGATGAATATCACTTTTTGCTTATTTAATCTAATTTTCGTGCCGGCTTCGTTTTAAAAAACAATGGCGACACTAAAAAGGTCATATTAACTACCAGGAATGGGCTGAAAAGTCGAAGTCAATTGATTTTAAAATCAATATCGAAGATGAGTACGCAGTGCAATTTAAACTTGATTTCAATTAACCAATATCACGCATAAATTCCTTATCCTTAACCATTGGTTCAATCAATTCAGGCTGATGATCGTAGTTTATTAATGGTCTGAGTTTAGTTTCAGTAAGCATTGGATACGTATTTTCTGTCGTTTCATCTTCCCGGTGCGACAAAGCTTGAACCTCTTGTGCATAACTGTAACCCAATTTTTTGTTTTCCTCTTCAATAAAATTAAACAAGTCGCCAAGGCTGAAGTAGACAGCTTGTAAAAATTTAAAATTAGTTGATGTAAGGCTCTTTCCCTGATCTTCAGGGCCTTTGCCCGGTTCACAAAAATTAAGTTTGGTATTATCCCGTTAATAAGCTCAACCTCAAACTTGCCTTCATTATGCCATTTCAGGCTGTTTTTTATTTCTCTGAAGTGATCCATTTTCTTAGTAATTATGCATTCATTTAACATCTGTTTACAGTCACACTAATACGATATGAAATTTCTGTCTCTTTATTTTAACATCAAGTGCTATGCCAAATCGCACAACGGCTAAAGTTTTTGATATACCGTCAAAAAGTCTTCGACTTATTAATTAGAAGAGTATTTATTTACCTATTTGATATAAAGTTTGAAGATTAGTTCAAAAGATCTCTTTATTTCCAGTAAAAAGTAATTTGTTATGTATGTTTTTGAGTACAGTTGTCATTAAGGGGCACTACCTATGGCAGAATAAAAACAAATCCAACCGAAAAAACTGTCGACAGTTTTTTGGCTAAAGTAACTGATGAACAGGTACGAAAGGGCTGTAATACCATTATTGCACTAATGGAAAAAGTAACCGCCGAAAAATCCGTAACGTGGGCGACAACTATTGTTGGCTATGGAAAATACCACTACAAATACGACAGCGGCCACGAAGGCGATATTTGTTTAGCCCACTTTCCTCCCCAAAAGGGGGTAATCTATCCCTATATGTTTTGGCAGGCTTTGAAGGCCAGGCGGAACTCCTCGAAATCATTCAATAGCAGAAATCTGCAGTTCAAACCATTACTTCACCCCATACTTCTTCGCAATCTCCGGGTAAACCACATTCATAAAATCATTTGATTTTCCTGTGCGGTCAAAAATGCCTTCCCAACTGCTGAGCGGCTCCCAAATAAATGAGCCAACTGCTTTCCCGTTTGGTACATTAAAGGCTATATCATTTACTTCCCGCTTTAACTGCGAGTATTCGGCAACCATTACCTGCTGCTTGTACCTTTTTGCCAGGTCGGCCATGTTGTTTTTGAGATCGGATGGGGTACCATGCCATTTTGGGTAATACGACAAGCCGATCACATCAAAAGGTACATTGCGTTTGGTGATGTTATCAAGGAAGAACTTTGCTTCCGGGTTTTGTCCGCCTAAAGCTATGTGCAGCATAATAATAGTTGATGGGCTAACTGCATGTACACCCTTAACGCCTTCATAAATCAGTTGTGCCAGGCTGTCGAGGTTATTGATCTCACCATCTGGCCAAACCATGCCATGGTTAATTTCATTGCCTACCTGTACCATATCGGGTGCAGTGCCCTGGTCTTTTAATTGCTGCATTACATTAACGGTGTAATCATAAAGCGATTTTTTCAGGGCAGTAAAATCTTCACCAACCCATGCCGCAGGTTTATTTTGCTGCTGCGGATCGGCCCAATAGTCGCTATAATGAAAATCGAGTAAAAATTTCATCCCGGCGGCCTTTATACGCTTGGCGATTGCCATGGTATGCGCAAGGTCGCAGAAGCCTTGTTTTGGAGAATACCCTTTTGGGTTAGCAGGCTCATTAAATATCCGCAGCCGGATATAGTTAAACCCATGGGCTTTCATTATTTCAAGAGCATCGCCGGGTACGCCATTGTCCGAAAATTTCATGCCCCTGCTTTCCAATTGTGGCAGAAAGGAAATGTCCGCACCCAAAACTTTATCAGTAACCTTTTTGGGCACATATTTATCCTTTGTAACTACATGCGCAATGCCTGGTTGTACAGTATGTATCTCGGTTGAACCCGTGTACAGGCTGTCCGCCTTCACTTCAAACTTTACAATTCCCCGAGTAGTGCCTGCTTGTAATATTACATGGCAGCCGCCGGTTAAATTAGCCTGCCATGTGCTGTCTGTTAAAGTTTTAAAATCTGCTACATCATTTACAGTCAAAATTTTAGCATCCCCTTTTATATGAAATGTAACCAAAACCTTTGCATTAGCTATGCTATCACCCTGGCTATCTATAATTTTTACATTTATCAATGCCTTATCCTTACCGTCTGCAATCATGGTGGTTTTATAAGGGGTAATCTGTATTTCGGAAGGTACACCGGGCGGCTTTGGTTTCCTCCGGCCTTGCGCATTAACCGCCGTCACCGCGAACAGCATTAAAAAAATGATCAGCAAAGTATTTTTAAGCTGACGGAAAAGCATGGTTTGAGTGAGTTTTAACATAACATTACAATTGGTATGTTAAAGGTAGAATTTAAAAATGTATAAATGACAATTAATTTTAGGAAAGTACGTTTATAACCGAATTTTTACAAACGGAATTTGTTTTTAAACTGTATAAATTAAAGTTATTATTTATAATAAGCGTCCCAAAGCTTGTTCCTGAATTTATTAGTTGGATCGAGTTGTTTTTTAAGTTGAAAGAATTTTGTAGAGTTAGGGTATGCTTCAGCAAACTGGTGTGGGGTGGCATGAATCTGATAAGGTAAGTAGTAGGCTCCTTTATTTTCTATAACTGCATCAATCAATTGCCTTGTCCAATTTTTAACTTTTTCTTTATCTGCCTCTTTAGTCCCCTGTTTGTAATATATTACAAATGAAAACACCTCTGTTCTTGCCCAGGCAAGTAATGATCCAGGATCAGGTCTTGCGTGTCGGATAGAAATATTTATTACGTTTACTCTGTTCTTTTGTAATATCTGTGCCATAACCGGATAAAAGTTATTAAAATTATTAACCGGTACAAAATATTCTTCAAGCACATAAGTCGAATTTTTTCTGGATATTGGTTCTAACTCTTCTACACTTGATGAAGCCTCATAATTTCTCCATTCTACGAGATTTTTTCTATATATTATTGGATCAATAATATGTTGTCGAATCCATTTCCCTGCAGGAGATTCTGAAATTAAAACATATACAAATCTGTTAAAACTATAATTTTGTTCATGTGGCTTAATCCTGTATGGAATAGTTAACGCGTTTTGGGTTACCCTATAACAAATCGATCGTATTCTATTATATCCGTTAGGATAAATGTCAGCACTTTGAAATACTACCGTCGAATCAGTGCGCATGTTGTCAAAAAAATACTTTTTATATTGATCCGCACGCATTAAGGTATCAGTTCTTTCAACTTTACGATTATCTGTCAAAAAAAGCGTTGCTTCTGTAATAACGCCTAAGCCGCCGTAGCCGCCGATTGCCCCATAAAAAATCTCTTTATTGATTATAGGGCTCGCTTCGACTAAGTCTCCATTTGCTAAAACAATTTTTATTTTTTTTACTGATAAGATAATGGGCCCTTGCCCGATGTACCGTCCATGAGCATTCACACTTAATGCACCCCCAACAGTAAAGTTGGAATAGGATTGCATAATCTTTACTGATAAATTGGCAGTATCGATATATTCCAGCAATTTTCGCCAGGTAATACCGGTTTGAACCGTAATCTCTTTACTTTTTTTTGAAAAATAAAGTACGCGGTCGAATGACCGCATATCTATTTGAAGGGTATTTTCAGTAGCCGTTTGGCCGCCCATACTGAATCTTCCACCTCCAATTGAGATTGGGCCAGAGTTAGATTTAACGGCATTTATGATTTCGTCCGTCGTGATTGGACGAATTATAGAATTTACTTTTATTGGGTTGAGTTGGGTAATGTCATTAACAATCTTGGAGGTATCTTGTCCTAATACCTGGCAAGACTGCAAACAAAAAATTAAGAAACAAAAGAGCCTTATTCTGTATGTAAGTTTCATTGTAGATTTAGGGCTTAAAGGTAAGTTTTTTTGAACTACTTATACTTATCCCCCGCCATTGCAGCAACCGCCTGCAAAAACCAGGCGGCATGCGGGATCCATTGTTCTGTCCAGCGCCATTCGTTGCCTTTATCTTCGGTTTTAAAATCAATGCCGCTGCCATCGCCATTGCCCTCTTTTCCGGTAATGCCATTAGACACCCCTCCCCTTTCAGACCCATGCCCAAAATTGGAATGCATATAAGGTACGTTGTTTTTACCAAACCCATACATAAAACACATGGAATAAGGATTACAACCCAATATCCACGATATCTGCTGCGAAGCAAATGCAGCAAGAGGTTCCTTTACGCCCCAATTACCTTTTTGCGGGTAAACCAATTTACCGCCAACCAATGCCGCCGTTGCCAGCGAACCTAACCTTGCATCTTCGCCCTGCCACCACCAGCCGGTTTCATTATCATGCGGTATAAAAAAACCATCCTTAACCACGCCATTGTACAAAAACGATTGCCGGGCGTACCCGAATGGGTTGCTTACTTTATTGGTGACGGCAAGGTTATAGTCCAACGCTTTTTTGATTGTTAATAATGCTTCTGCACGCAACGTTTCATCTTTTTCTTTAGTCAGGTAACGGGCTAAAGCCACCACTGGCAACCCGGCATCCGAGGCATGCCAGTAAGGGCGGTTGGCGTCATTTGCTATAAAATAACCTTCGGGGGTCATACGTTTGGTTAGACTATGCGCCCGTTTCCTTGCTTCGTCACGGTAAAGCGGGTTATCGGTAGCTTTCCACAATTCAGTTGCTGCCATCAGGGCGCAATAATCATCAATGATGTTTTCTTTGCCGTCATCATCGTATTTGGTATTGTTGATGAGCAGGTGGGCAAATGCCCTTTTCGCCCCGTCAAGGTATTGCTGCGAGGTAAATTCGCCGTTCTTTTTCCATTGCGAGATACGGGCAAGTGCGGCAATTGCCATGCCACCACCTTCGCGAAAAGCGCATTGATATTCATCGGTAGTAATACTATTGGCATGCAGGCCGACTATCCGCCTGGCATTCGGGTCTTTATTAAAATAGCTGAAGACAATCATATAAAAATAGTCGTCTTTTGATAGCGCCCTCATCATATAATCAGCGCCATAAAGCGCTTCGTTATCCAATGAATCTTTGATGTTCCATTTTTTCAGCAAGCCGGGAATAGCCTCCGAAGCGCTCACCATTGACCATACCACCAGCGGCGTTTGTTGCGGCGACATAAAATTGGCATAAGCCAAATGCGAAAAATATTTGCTCACATCGCCGGATGCATCGCACCAGCCGCCGCGCATATCCACCGTTTTATCGCTGCCAATCATGTGCATGTGTGCATCAGCGGCTAATTCTGCCGGGGTATTGGCGCGCTGTTTATTGTAATAATGGATAATGGATGAAATAGTAAGCTTTGCCAACGCATCTTCTTCAATTTGAAATGGATATGAAGCATAGGGTTTGTCATCAACTGCTATACTTAAACTATATTTTCCGGCTTTCCGGAAAATCGTAAAATCCGCCTGGTAATACGTTTTGCCCGGTGTCCATTCGTCAATAGCTTGGGGGGGGCCTATTGTGCCGGTAAATTCAGTTTTATTATTTTCTGTGTTGATAAGACTAAAACCAGTATTAGCAGCAAGTGGGTGGTCAACACCTATTACGGCAATTTTTGGCCCTTTGGTATCAAAGCCTACCTGGTTTGCATAAATTGTTGGCTGGGCTAAACAAGTAATGGAAAAAAGTAAAAATGAGGTAAGTAAAGTAATAATCGGTTTCATAATTTTTTTCTTTTAGGTAAGCCATACAACTTTTTGTTCGGAAACATGCGCTGCCCCGATAATATCCCGGTATAATTCTGGTCGCCTCGCTTTTCGGTAACGGTAGCCGCCCGCTTTTTCCAGTTTATCAGGGGTAATGGTTGCTATTGCAATATCATTATCCAGTTTGCGGCATTCGGTAATAATATCGCCGTAAGGATCAATGATCATGGAGCAGCCGTTCTTTAACTGATCGCCATCCATGCCAATTGCATTTGCAAAAACGGCATAAATTGCATTATCATAAGCCCGCGAAGGCAGCCATTTCATCAGCCATTCGCGCCCCTTTGGCCCGTCAAATTCCTGGCGAAGGGATGTTGGGTCAACCACCCTGTTTTCCCATAATTTAGGGTCAACAAAACCCGCACCCGGCCGGGTTGAGGGAGTGCACATGGTAACGTGCGGCATAAAAATAATATCAGCGCCAAGTAAAGCCGTTGCCCTTACATTTTCTACAATATTATTGTCGTAACATATCAGCATCCCGCATTTCCATCCTAAAAGATCAAAAACTACGTATTGATTGCCCGGTGTAATGAACGCATTGATAAATGGGTGAAGTTTCCTGAATTTAGCAACAAGCCCTTTTTTATCCACGCAAACGTAGGCTTTATAAATTTTTTCATCGGCATCCTTTTCAAAAAGCCCGGCCAAAATTACAATGTCATTTTCCTCTGCAATTTCAGCTAATCGTTTTACTGACGGGCCATCGGGGATAAATTCGGCAAGGTCGAGCATCTGTTGCCGTGAAAAGTTAAGTGCAAAAGAATACCCGATTATAGAACATTCGTGAAAGGCTATCACGTTTGCCCCTTCGGCTGCGGCTTTTGCCGAAAGCTGCTCAATGGTTTGCAGGTTATGTTCCTTATTGCCGCTTTTATGTTCAAATTGTGCCGTAGCTATTTTTATAGCTTCCATAATGTTTCTGGTTAAAAATAGATGTTGAATTATTCCCTAAAGTAAAGGCATTGGATTGAAGAATACAAAATTTAATAGCGCTCAGTTTTAAGTAAAAAGTCTTTAGTCGTAAGTCCCAAGTCGATATGAAGCTTTTCCGACTTAGGGCTTACGACTTTCGACTCAGGATTGACTTATTGAGGCAAATCGAGGAAATCTTTGGAAATTTTTGCTACTTTGAAAAGGAGGGATACAACACCAGTTTTAATTTTTAGGCACATTTTAATAACTGTTTTTTAATTACTTAGCTGTTAAACGAAAATTTAGAAAATTCTTAGTATTTCCTTTATTATATCATATATTTTTTCTTAAATTAACTTCCCCTTAGCGCTGTTATTGCTCACATAACATTAGCGATTTGATAAATTATTGGTAAAAATATAATAGCATGGATCCTTAATTTTTTATTACGGACGTGTTTTTAATACTATAGTTTGTTGAATTAAAATAATCTATTGTGAAAAAATTTTTACTTTCCTTATCATTTTGGGGGGGGGGTGATATTAGCGGGTACCAGCGTTTTTGCACAGGCGCCAGTTATCACTTATACCCCGCAAACAAATGTTTATACTTATGGTACCGCTATTAGTCCTTTAGCGCCCGATGCTTCCGGAGGAGGTGCACCAACAAGTTATTCCATAGACATTACGTTGCCGGCGGGTTTAAATTTTGATACTAATACAGGCATTATTTCAGGAACGCCAACCGCCGTTGCTTCGTTGGCCACTTACAACATTACAGCAAATAATGGGTCAGGTAATAGCGCTCCTTTTCCAATAAATATTACGGTTAACCCTGCTCCATTAACGGTAACCGGCCTTGCAGCAAATGATAAGGCCTATGACGGGACTACCGCGGCAACTTTTACCGGTGGTGCTTTAGTCGGCGTGCTTGGCGCTGATGTGGTTACCCTTAACGCCAGCGGAACGTTCACAAGCCAGAACGTTGGCAATGCCATTGTCGTCACTTCAACAAGTACCCTGGGCGGCGCACAGGCAGGCAACTATACGTTAACCCAACCGGGCGGTTTAACAGCAAATATTACCCCGGTCGCCTTAACGGTTACCGGCCTGGCAGCAAACGATAAGGTTTATGACGGGACTACCGCGGCAACTTTTACCGGCGGCGCTTTAGTCGGCGTGCTTGGCGCCGACGTGGTTACCCTTAACGCCAGCGGAACGTTCGCAAACCAAAACGTTGGCAATGCCATTGTCGTTACTTCAACCAGTACCCTGGGCGGCGCACAGGCAGGCAACTATACGTTAACCCAACCGGGTGGTTTAACAGCAAATATTACGGCGATAGCCTTGACGGTAACCGGCCTGGCAGCAAACGATAAGGT
>Ga0207028_1052_pt1 | contig 29953 bp, 21 predicted proteins | sample Alteio_BWMinCont_41_FD_153287 | JGI IMG/M metagenome (GOLD analysis project Ga0207028, IMG submission 153287) | Enriched cells from forest soil in Barre Woods Harvard Forest LTER site, Petersham, Massachusetts, United States -... | ecosystem: Environmental > Terrestrial > Soil > Temperate forest >... | reverse complement strand
ACTCAGAGTAGCCGTAAGTGATGGCAACCTTGTCCCAGCTTCCGATGCTGGTCGTGTAGGCGTGCGAGAGATCGGGCGTGCCATCGGCCTTCAGCGTGATCCACGGATGTGGGTAGTCCATCACTGATGTTCCGGGCGCGATAGAACTGGCAGCGAAGTTATGCGCGAGGCCTAACGTGTGTCCTACCTCATGCGCGGCGAGTTGGCGGATGCGCGCCAACACCATCTCTTTCATCGCGTCGGGTACTGGCTGGCCTTGTTCATAGGGAGAGAGTAGCGCTTCAGCGATCAGGTAATCCTGGCGGGCGCGCAGAGAGCCGAGTGTGACCTGGCCTTTAATGATCTCTCCCGTGCGCGGATCGGTAACGCCTTCACCGTAGGACCAGCCGCGCGTGGAGCGATGGACCCACTGGATGACGTTGTAACGCACATCCATCGGGTCTGCCCCTTCGGGCATGACCTCAACCTGAAAAGCGTTCTTGAAACCGGCTGCCTCGAAGGCCTGGTTCCACCAGCTTGCGCCTTCCACGAGCGCGCTGCGAATCGGCTCAGGAGCGCCGCGGTCCACATAGTAGACGATGGGCTTAACTGGCTCGCTGATCGGGGCGCTCGGGTCTTTCTTCTGCAAGCGATGGCGCGCGATGAAATGGATGTCCATCGGCTGGCCGAGCGGCGCGGAATAATCGCGATAGCCGAGGTTGAAGTATCCAGCGCGAGGATCGAAGGCTCGCGGCTTATATCCGTCATCGGGCAACTGGATGAAGGAGTAGTGCTCGCGCACGGTCACGGCATGCGCGTCAGGCGTGACGGAGGCCACGAGTGGTGCATGCAGCGGGCCCTCCGTGGTAAAGGTGAGCACGGATTCAACCTCGGTATTCAGAGGGAAGTTTTTGGTGTTTTCCATTTCGATGGCGCTGCGTCCAGCGTCGAGATGGTACGTGCCCTGCTTCTCTGCCTGCATGCGCTCCGCGACGCCGTGAGCGTCGTGCAGAAAAAAGTCGGTTGCGTCTACGAGAACCTTGTCGCCGTCTTCAGCTTCGACTTTGAATCCCCAGAGAACCGACTCGGCAAATGACTGAGTGACGTCGAGTTGCTCAGCAGCCTCTGGCGAACTGGATCGGTAGGCGAGGTTGCGCTCCATCATGAGTACCTTGGGACCGCTGCGATAGAAGCGCACCACCCGGCCCTTGCCAAGCTGGCCGCGATCTAGCCCAAGATCATTCGAGCCGACGCCATAGGGAAGGGAATCGAGGAAGAGAAAGTCTTTGCCGAACGTATCGATTTCGAGATAGAGCTTGCCCGCCTTGGCATCCCATGCGACAGGGAAGTAGCCGTCGAGCTTGCGCATACCAGAGGTCTTCTGCGCGATGGAAGCCGCTGGTGCAGACGGTGCTGGTGCAGACTGTGTTTGCGCAATGCCGGGAATGCCTGTTGCGATGAGCAAAGAGAATGCGAAGAAACGCGTAGCCTTCATTCTTTAACCTGAGAAAAACCTGATCCGGGGATAAACGGAGCCTACAGCCTTTGCGGGAAAGAATCTAGCTTTTTGCTGATTGCCAAGCCTTGGCGTATTTCCAGCTTACATAGGCAGAGTGGTAGAGATGCAGCAGCAGTCCTTCGCGTCCGTCAAGAAACCCGAGCCTGAGAACATAGTTGTAGACGAACGTCGCAGCGGGATTCAGCAGCACATTCCAGAGGAAAGCGGGCAGGCTTCGGCTGGTTTTACCTTTTAATGCAGCCTGCTCCGCGCCCAGGGTGCTGTACCGGTTCATGTGCTCAATGTAGCTTTCCAGCGTGGGATAGGCGTGGTGGATGAGATCGTTCTGCAGCGTTCGGATCGGGTCGGAATACTGCAATGTTTCATGCACAACCCGCTCTTCAAACCAGGCCGTACCTTTGCGGAAGAGGCGCAGTTTGGGGTCAGGATAGTAGCCCCCATGCTTGATCCAGCGGCCAAGAAAGAAATTGCGTCGTGGCACGAAGAACGCGTCAACTTCCGGTGTTTCTTCGAGTAGCTGTGTGATTTCCTGCGCGAGCGCTTCGCTGACTTCTTCATCGGCATCAAGTGAGAGTATCCATTCGCTCGTACAGTACTCGATAGCCAGATTCTTTTGCTTCCCGAATCCGTGCCACTCTTCCTGAATGAGCTTTGCTCCGGAGCTCCAGGCGATCTCTACAGTTCCGTCGGTTGAGCCGGAATCGACAACGACGATCTCATTCGCCCAGCGTACGCTTTCGAGCGTCCGCGGCAGATTGGCTTCTTCGTTTTTAGTGATGATGGCGACAGAAAGACTCTTTCCCATCTGGCGGCCTGTTACTGCAGGGTAACGGAAACCGTGCCAAGATGCTCGTTGATGAGGCGCGCGACCAGAGGCTTGAGCAGAGTGCCATCTTTTGGAAGGAAGAAGTCGTTTGCCTGATCAGACCAGTCGAGTTTGAAGCTGGTCGAGAGCGCGGAGATCCATATCTGGCGCACGGGAGTATTGGGCGTGATGACGAATTTCGCTGGCGGCTCGTCAAAAACAATGTTGAGCACGCCATTTTGTTCTTCGGCTTCGAAGTCGCTGTCTTCTTCAGCGTCGATTAAGCTTTTCTTGAGAGATTCAATCGCAGCATCGGCATGCTTGCGGAAACTGAGTTCATCCAACATGGCAACAGTGTAGCAAGTGGGGTTACCGATTTGGGACGATCTCTGAATCACGGGCAAAACTCGCCGGATTTTTACATGGCACTGAAGAAATCTATCGCAAAATCGCAGCATCTAAGACTGGAGGAAATGATGATGCGGTTTTCCCGGACCATTGTGTTTCTCGCAGCCTGTTACCTGTCGCTAGTTCCTGCGGGTTGGACGCAGGCTACTGCGCTTTCTGATCAGCAGCAGCTCATCAAAGATGTTGCCTACAATGAACTCCAGGACCGCGAGCGCGATAGTTTCTGGGCCTATGATGTTGACCAGAAAATCGGGCGCGATCGCTTTGCAAAGCGCCAGGTCGAGACGAAGGAAGGACCGATCTTCCGCATCCTCGAAGAGAACGGCAAGCCTCTGACAGATGCAGAGAGCCGCAGGGAGCAGGACCGGTTGGAGCATCTTCTTAACAACCCCGCCGCCCTTGCCAAAAACCGCGAAGAACACCTGCAGGATGAGGAGCGCCTTCAGCGTCTGATCAAACTGATGCCGGACGCCTTTCTGTACGAGCAGGACGGACCGACGTCCGGCGATCTCATCACCTTCCGCTTCAGGCCGAATCCTGCCTTTAATCCGCCCACGTATGAGGCGCGCGTTTTCCATGGAATGGCGGGGGCGATAGAGATCAATCAACGAGTGAAGCGATTTATCGCTATGCGTGGCACGGTGATTGACCGCATCGATTTCGGTTACGGGCTTCTCGGGTACGTGGACAAAGGCGGAAGGTTTCAGATTCATCGCGAACAGGTCAGCGCCACTCGCTGGAAGACAGACCTGGTGGACGTACATGTTTCCGGGCGCGTGATTCTGTTCAAAAGCGTGAGCAAAGATCACCATGAAGTGCGGTCGGATTTCCGGGCCGTTCCTACGGATATCAGTTTGAACGACGCGAAACATCTCCTCGATCAGGCTGCATCGCAGAATGAGGCAGAGCTTCATACTGGCTCGAAGTTCTAGGCTGCTCGAATCGCCTTACGGTCAAAATCGCCTGTTCGAGAAAAGTAAACGCAATGCAGGTAAGCTGGCTGTGCGAGCAAAGAGAGGCCTCTGATGAAGCAGCTGCCCTTTATCTTCGTGGCCTGCACAGCGGCCTTCCGGTACAGATGTTGTTCTCGCTTCGCCAACAGGAATCAGTCCGTGCGGCCTCATCAATGCCAGCGTCAAAGCACTGCTGAAACTAGATTTATACACATTCTGCTATCATCGTGCCCACGTCCGCTCTGGGACTGGGTGGATGAATCGACACATACGCTCCGACGCAAGCTCGTTCCAGTGCAGTGGAAACTCTGATGTGAAAACAAGAGGAGATTTCGATGGCGACCCAGGAAGACATTCGTCTGCAGGAAGCCCATGAAGATCAGAAGGAGTGGCGCAAGTGGGGCCCATATCTGAGCGAGCGGCAATGGGGCACGGTGCGCGAAGACTACAGCGACTCCGGCGATGCCTGGAATTACTTCTCCCATGATCAGGCGCGTTCTCGCGCCTATCGATGGGGCGAGGATGGAATCGCCGGGATATCCGATGACGATCAGATCCTCTGCTTTGCGCTGGCTCTCTGGAATGGGAAAGATCCCATCCTGAAAGAGCGCTTGTTTGGCTTGACCAACAGCGAAGGAAATCACGGCGAAGACGTCAAAGAGTACTACTTCTATCTCGATAGCACACCCACACATTCGTACATGAAGTACCTCTACAAGTATCCTCAGGCGGCCTATCCATATGGCGGTCTGGTGGAGACGAACAAGCTGCGAACCCGTGACGAGATGGAGTATGAACTGCTCGATACGCATGTCTTCGACGAAGATCGCTACTTCGATGTGCTTGTGGAGTATGCCAAGCAGTCTCCTGAGGATCTGTCCATCCGCATCAGTGCGACAAATCGCGGGCCCGAGGCAGCCGTCCTGCATCTGCTGCCCACACTCTGGTTTCGTAAGAACCCGGAAGACGAAGAATTGGTGCCCGTTTTGCGGAGTGTCATTTCCGGCGGCAGGTCTGCCGTCGAGGCCACGCATACCGAGCTAGGCACATACTTTCTGTACTACGAAGATCAGCCGCAGGTGCTGTTCACGAACAACGAAACGAATACGGAAAGAATATTTGGCCGACCGAATAAGTCTCCCTATGTAAAAGACGCGTTCCATGACTATGTGATTCATGGCAGGACGGAGGCGGTGAATCCGGAGCAGGAAGGCACAAAGACTGCCGTTTATCACGCTCAGACCGTTGCTCCCGGAGCTACGTGGTCCGTTTGTCTGCGTCTCTGCAGCGAGGCTGAAGCAAACGCCGAGCGTGGCGTACTGCCTGAGGGCATTTTTGCGCGACGCAAACAGGAAGCCGATGAGTTCTACCGCGCAATTACGCCGCCGAAGCTCACGGAAGATGAAGGCAACGTCCTGCGGCAGGCGCTGGCCGGAATGCTATGGACGAAGCAGCACTATAACTTCGATCTAAATCGCTGGTTGAAGGAACATAGCGATGGAAGTGTGCGTCACAAGCAGGCTCCGCGAAATACCGACTGGCATCACATGGTCAACTCGAACGTCATATCCATGCCAGATAAATGGGAATACCCATGGTATGCAGCCTGGGACCTTGCCTTCCATACGCTGTCGCTTTCGATGGTCGATATCGATTTCGCCAAGCAGCAACTGGAGTTGATGACCGATGCGGTCTATCTGCATCCCAATGGGCAAATTCCAGCGTATGAGTGGAATTTCAGTGACGTGAACCCGCCGGTGCATGCGTGGGCCGCGTATTTTGTGTACTCACTGGAACGCAGAATACGCGGCCAAAGCGACGTCAACTTCCTGAAGACCATCTTCAATAAGCTTGTCCTCAACTTTACGTGGTGGGTGAACCGCAAGGACCGCGACGGCAAGAATGTTTTTGAAGGCGGATTTCTCGGTCTGGATAACATCGGCGTCTTTGACCGCAGCGCTCCTCTGCCTGGTGGCGGCTATCTTGAGCAGGCGGATGGAACAGCATGGATGGCGCTCTTCTGCCTGAACATGCTTGAAATCTCCGGAGAGTTGGCGATCCATGATCCGGCGTTCGAACCGATGGTGATCAAGTTTGCTGAGCACTTTCTCTGGATCGCAGCTGCTATCAATCGACCGGGCGCGGATGGCTTATGGGACGAGGAAGACGGGTTTTACTATGACATGCTGCGCTTACCGGACGGCAGATCGACGCGCCTTAAAGTGCGTTCCATGGTCGGATTATTGCCGTTCTGCGCGACCGCAGTCGTCGAAAAATATCAGCGTGACCGTTTGCCTCATCTCGCGCAGCACATATGGTGGCGCATGCAAACGATGCCGGATGTATTTTCAAGCATTCATCCGACCGGACCAAATCATTTTGGAGTAAATGACCGTGGAATCATGGCGCTGATCGGGCCCGAGAAGCTGCGCCGCATTCTGAGTTACCTGCTGGATGAGAACGAATTTCTAAGCCCCTACGGAATTCGTTCCATGTCGCGCTATCACCTGCACCACCCCTATATCGTCAACATGCAGGGTCAGGAGAATCGAGTCGACTATCTTCCTGCTGAATCGAATACCGGCATGTTCGGGGGCAATTCCAATTGGCGTGGTCCGATCTGGATGCCCGTCAATGCTCTCATCATTCGTGCCCTGACGAACTATTACCTTTATTACGGCGACGACCTTCTGGTCGAGTGTCCTACTGGATCAGGAAATAAAATGAACCTGTACCAGGTGGCGGATGAACTGGGGCGCCGGCTTGCGAATATCTTCCTGCGCGATAAGGATGGCCGCAGGCCGGTCTACGGAGGTACGGAGAAATTCCAGACCGATCCACATTGGCGCGATCACATTCTCTTTTACGAGTACTTTCACGGAGACAACGGAGCGGGTCTTGGGGCGAATCATCAGACCGGATGGACCGGGTTGGTAGCACGGCTTCTCCAATTTCACGGCATTCTGGATGCCGAGTCGTACCTTGAGATCGGGAGGCATGCCGCTTTTGAGGGAGTGTCGGCTCTAACTGAAACTCTGAGGAAATGAGTTGAGCTGATTGGCGCATGAGCAGGCGAGATAGCTGAAGTTTGCGGTACAGTCGCACAGTTTTGCACGCATCCAGGGGAGACTCGATGACCGACTCCGCAAACACTCGAACTCGCAAGTTCGCTTTGACCGAAGGTGGACCGACCTTTCGCATCGAAAGGAGGCTGAAGCTTGTTCGCGAGAATTCGCCTCTCATTGTGCGCCGGGCTTTTTTCTCTATTGCGCTGACATGGCTGCCTCTCCTGGTCTGCTCCATGTTGCAGGGATTCGCCTTTGGTAAAGACATTCCGGTCCCATTCGTCCGGGACTTTGCCGTGCACGCACGGTTTCTTCTAGCTGTGCCTCTATTATTCTGCGTGGAAGCCATTCTGGGGCCGCACCTCGCCCATGCAGCAAGTCATTTTGTCGATTCCGGCCTGGTGCTTGAAGAGGATTTCGCGCGGTTTGATGCGGCGATTGAGAGCGGCCTCAAATGGCGCGATTCGCCGATCGCCGAAGCAATTCTTGCAGTGCTCGCATACGTCCTCACTGCCGTAAATCTGTTGTCGTTGGCGGTTCGTGTATCCACCTGGTATGCGCTGCGTACTGACTCGAGTTTTTCTTTGACATGGGCTGGCTGGTGGTTCGTAGTCTTTTGCGTGCCTCTTTTTCAATTCTTAGTGCTGCGTTGGCTATGGAGGCTGTTCATTTGGGGGCAGTTTCTTTGGCGGATGAACAAGCTCAGTCTTCAACTTACTCCAACACATCCGGATGAGGCAGGAGGCCTCGGTTTCGTAGGAGAAGCGCAGCGTTTTTTCGGAGGCATTCTTTTTGCTTGCTCGATTAGCGTGGCTGGTGTTCTTGCAAACTCGGTGGTCTATGATAAGGTCCCACTGATTAATTATGCCCCGTCGATTATTGCTTATGTCATTGTCGCTGTCGGGATCATCATGCTGCCGATGGGGATATTTGTCGGCACTCTTCTCAAGACCAAGAGACGTGGGTTATATCAGTACGGTACCCTTGCAACCTCATATACGACACGATTTCATAAGAAGTGGATTGTAGGGCCGGAGTCGTCGGAGGAGCCATTATTGGGAACGGGTGATATTCAATCGCTCGCTGATCTAGGAAACAGCTTCCAACTTATCGAGAAAATGAACGCAGTGCCGATAAGTCCGCGGACCCCGATTCATCTGGCCCTCGCCTGTCTTATTCCCATGGCTCCTCTGCTCCTCACAGTGATGCCACTTAAAGACCTGATACGCCTGCTGCTTAAGGTTGCTCTCTAAATGAAGAATATTTGCAATTGATAAGGTTACATAATCAAGCCGGGTATCTGTTCAGAAGTGAACACATGTGGCGCGCTTTTGATTCTGTTCGCATCGTCAAAGAAGCTGTATCATTTGCACACGAGTATTTCATTGTGCCAATCCACGGGCAGCGAAAGTAATCGCTCGTTATTCTGAGAACCAGCAGTAGTTGCTCTGTTCCGTAATTGCTGAAGGTATCTACAGTGAAATTGCAATCCCGTCATTTCTCGTGTGGAATTGTGCTGGCGACAAACTTTGTCGCCGGAGCGAGTGCGCAGTCCAGCCACTCGCCGGATAAAGCATAATTCATTCAGCAAGATCAGAGTGCGCCAAGTTATCGGAGGTTCCGTACCGCAAGCTCCATTCATTCGAGCAGTCAGCTGAAGTTGTCCAAGAGGAGATCCCTTAAAGCAGAGAACAGTGTTGATTTGGGCCCGCCTCGTCGTCGTTGTTATCTTCTGCTTACCACTCACATACAACCAGGCACAGCAAGTCGGTCATTATCTCCAAGGTTTTACCGGACTGGAAAACGGGTCCGCGCCGCCTCCAGGATTTTATGCGGCCTATGCTCCTGCGCTTGACCTTGTGAACTCATTCAAGGGACCGAATGGCAACACGATCGTGAACGTAGACCTGAACGTAGTAGCCTCTCCTGCAGTCTTTCAGATGACGATGCCAAAGAAGGTTTTGGGCGGAACTTATGGATGGCTCTTCATGGTTCCGGTAGTCAATACGCGCATTGTGGCGGATGTCTTCAACACTTCGGCGCAACAGGCGGGGCTTTCGGATCTCTACCTCGCTCCAATCATCATGGGATGGGAGAAGGGCAAATTCAACTACACGGTGAACTATGGGTTTTATGTGCCGACCGGCGATTTCGATCCGACCTCCGCGTTTAATCCGGGCTTGGGTTTCTGGGAGAACCAGATACAGGCGGGCACAACGTACAACATCGACAAGAAGAAGATATGGAATGCGTCCCTGCTCTCAACCTGGGAGATTAATGCCAGCAAGTTAGGTGAGGACCTGAAGCCTGGCCCCATGGTGACTTTTGAATACAGTTTTGGCAGACGCCTTTTTAAATACGCCGCGAATGTAGGCGTCGCCGGTTTCGCATATCAAAAACTCGCGCCCGATTCAGGAAGCGCCGTGAATCCGCTGTTCAGCGGAAACCTGGACCGCACATTCGGTGCGGGTCCCGAATTCAAGTACACCAGCGTAAAGCACCACGTGGCGTTCGATGTCCGGTATGAGCCCCAGTTTGGGGTGCAATCCCGCACGAGTGGGAACCTGGTATTCATCAGTCTTACCTATCTGGACTTTTTCCCGCCCAAATAGACAGCAGCGGTTGGTTGCGTCGCAACTTTGGAGGCTTTCACCGCCGCTGAAGCACAGAGGTTGACGGGGGCCGAGTCACGCAGATAAGGAGGGACAGCATGCTTCTACTGCCCTCCCCAGCGCTGTTTAGAAAGGAATATCGTCGTCCGTGATCTCAGCCGACTGCCCGTAGTCCTCAGCCGGAGCCGATGAGCGCTGATCAAACGGTGCAGAGCTGGCGGAGCGAGTATAGCTACCGCCGCCACCCTCGCCTTCACCGCGTCCGCTCAGCAGCGAGAGGTCATTGATGATAATTTCTGTCCGGTATTTCTTCTCGCCGCTCGTTTTGTCATCCCAGGAGCGCGTCTGGATCTTGCCTTCAACGTAGAGCTTCGAGCCCTTTTTGACATAGTCGCGGATAATCTCCGCCGTGCGCTGAAAGGCGACCAGGTTGTGCCATTCAGTGCGGTCGGTCCAGTTGCCGCCCTGGTCCTTGACGCGATCGGTCGTTGCCAGAGAAAAATTGGCGACCATAGTGCCGCTCGGAGTAGAGCGAATTTCGGGGTCTTTGCCTACGTTGCCGAGAAGAATGACTTTGTTGACGCTCTTTGCCATAAATCCTTGAATTCTCCCAATCCCCGCCGCGTGTGCTCGCGGCTAATTCTGAAGGATAGCAGAAGGCGGCAGGCTCGCCGTATCTCGCTGAAAAGATTCGACCGGAAGCCATGTAACTTTCGGGCGCGCCGTTTGTAAGGCCTCAACCTTCAAATTGCAGGAGGCGAATTTCGTTGACATATATCCAAAAGATATATATCTAATAGTTGTATTAGGAAACAGACATGATTCCTTTCTTCATTCTTGCCGGAGTCCTTATCGTTTGCCGTATTCTCGGATGGGCTGGCATCGAGTTCTTCGCCGTATGGCAGCACTGCCTCCGCGTAGCGGTCGGAGCCATGTTTTTGCTGACAGCCTCAGCGCATTGGGGCAAGCGGCGCGCCGATCTGGTTCGCATAGTGCCACCGACGTTTCCGCGCCCGGATATGTTGGTCACGCTTACGGGACTCGCAGAGATGGCAGGAGCCATCGGAATGCTCTGGACGCCTGTCACGAAAGCGGCATCCGTAGGCTTGTCTATTTTGCTTGTCGCAATCTTTCCCGCCAATGTTTACGCGGCGCGGCAAAAGCTGACGATCGAAGGCCACGAAGTGCCTCGCCTGTCTGTGCGAACGGCGCTGCAGATATTTTTTCTTGCAGCGGTCATTGCAGCAGGATGGTGTTGAGATGCCGCGAGTAAATCAGAGTCAATTCGCCTTGCTGGGGCTGCTCAGCCTTGAGCCGATGTCCGGCTACGATCTCAAACAGCTCATTGCATGGTCGGTGAACCACTTCTGGCGCGAAGGCTACGGCCAGATCTATCCCACACTGCAGCAACTGGAGAGGCAGCGCCTCGTCACGAAAAAAACGCAACGGCAGAAGGGCAAGCCAGACCGGAACGTTTACTCGCTCACCCCTGCGGGACGCGAGCGCCTGAAGCAATGGCTGTCAGAACCAGCGAGTCCTGAAGTCCTGCGCAACGAGCTATTGCTGAAGCTCTTTTTCGGGCAATTGGTTCCAGGAGCGATGAGCCGCAGTCAGGTCGAACTCCACCGCCAGTTATGGAAACAGCAGCTCGTCGAGTATGCCGCCATTCGCAAACGGCTGTTTGAAGAAAACGACGAAAGCAATCCTGGCCTGCCGTTCTGGGAAATGACGTTGAGCTACGGCGAGCACATCGCGAAAGCGCAGCTGGCCTGGGGCGAGGAAACTCTGAAGAAACTGAAAGACAAGGAATAGGCCAACGAGGAGGTAACGTCATGCATGATCCACTTTGGATGAGAGCAATCTTAGCAGTCCACGTCGCAGCGGGGGCTTCGGCCTTCGTCCTCGCGCCTCTTGCGCTGATGACCGCCAAGGGCGGCAAGGCACATCGCCGCTGGGGCAAAATCTATTTCTGGGCGATGGCGGTCGTTGCCGTCACGGCAATTGTGATGTCGATCTATCGCCCCGTTCTGTTCCTCGGACTGGTGGCTATCTTCAGCTTCTATTCGGCATTTGTTGGCTATCGTGTGCTGGGGCAGAAGGCCGCATACAAAGGTGAAAAGACCGCCACTACACTCGATTGGTTCGTCGCCGGATTTACCTTTGTCACTAGCGCCCTGCTTGCATTCTTCGGAGCAGCAAAGCCGGCGCTCGTGCAGAACCTCGGCATCCCGGCAATGGTCTTTGGCGGCATCGGCATGTGGATCGCGGGCAACACAGCGTGGGCATTCACGCACCGCCCAAAAGAAAAGATGTTCTGGTGGTACGCGCATCTGGCCGGCATGTTAGGCAGCTACATCGCCGCATGGACAGCCTTCAGCGTTGTCACCATCGGGCCCCTGCTGCATGGAGCATGGTGGGTATGGGTCGTGCCGACGGGAATCGGCGTTCCAGCCATTGTGCTGACCCGGGCTTACTACCACAGAAAATTCACGCCAAAGGCGAAGAGCAACGTCCAAGCCACAGCCTAAGCGTGCAGTATTATCTTTATGAATGCTCGCCTCTCTCCGCTTCATCTGGAATGCGACTCGTGGCCATCGTCTGCGCCCCTGGCGAAGTGAATATCTGAAGTGGCGTATCGAAACGTATTCCGGAAAAAAAGCAGAGAGCCTTCAACCGAAAGACGTCATCAGTTTTCTATGGAGTGAGAAGCGGAACCTGTTGCGCTTCCTACGTTGGACCGATGAAATGGACGATTATAGAAAGCTCTCCTCGCGCAGCCAGCACTCCTGATTCACTCTGCATCGATATAATAATCGCTGCGAAAGCATGCACGCCCAATTGACACGCCGCCAGTTCCTGAGACAAACCACTTGTGCAGCCGCTGCAAGCTTGCTGCCATGGTCGTCAATATCAGCTGAAACAGTCGATGGTGCGGGATCACTGCGTGCTCATGCGGAAGCACACCGACTGCTCACAGGCTGCGCCGTGGTCCCGGAACATCTAACTAATGAGCCTGCCTACGCAAGCACAGTCGCGCAGCAGGCGAACCTGCTCGTTGCAGAAAACGCAATGAAGTGGAAGGCATTGCGTCCTGCTCCGGACAAATACAACTTCGCTCCAGCCGACGCGATCCTCGCCTTCGCTGATGCACATGGCCAGCGACTGCGCGGCCATAATCTCTGCTGGCATGAGGCATTGCCTGACTGGTTTCAGTCGACAGCCACGACTGCAAACGCTCGCAGGCTCCTGACCGATCACATCCAACACGTCGCCGGGCACTTCGCCGGAAAGCTGCACTCATGGGACGTGGTTAATGAGGCGATCGACGTGAAAGACGGCAGGCCCGACGGCCTGCGCAAATCACGATGGCTCGAATTGGTTGGCCCCGATTACGTTGAAATAGCCTTTCGCGCAGCGCGCATGGCCGACTCAACCGCGCTGCTCACCTACAACGACTACGGCATCGAGCTGGACACGCCGGACCAGCAGCAGAAGCGGGCACAAGTGCTCGCGCTAGTAAAACGGCTACGGCTAAGGGGCGTGCCCATCCACGCCGTCGGCGTGCAAAGTCACCTCACCGCAGGCGAAAGCACACCCGGGGCCGGTCTGCGCGATTTCATCCGCGAACTTGCTGCGCTGGACATGCAGGTGTTTATCACCGAACTCGACGTCTCCGATTACAAGCTCACAGGTTCAGCGGTCGAGCGTGACGCGGCGGTCGCGAAACTCTATGGGGACTATCTCGATCTGGTACTAGCCGAGCCCAATGTTACCGCGGTGCTCACCTGGGGCGTCACAGACAAGTACACCTGGCTCAACCAGCACAATCCGCGCAGTGATGGTCAGCTGCAGCGCTGTCTGCCTTTTGATGCCGACTATCAGCCGACGCCGATCTTCTTCGCCATGCGCAAAGGCTTCGATTCTCGTCGCCAATCCCAGCCCGCACTTGGCAGTTAACCGCGCTTTTGTTGTGATAATAGAGGAGTGATCTCTGTTTTCCTCAGGCGCGGAGTTCTGCTCGGTTGCCTACTCTTTACCGCCGCGCACATTTCTATGGCGCAGGAACCATTTCCGGGCGAACCCGCGAACACGCCCAAGCCGCCAGCTTCAACACAAGCGCCAGTCGAGAAGTCGTTACCAGCGCAGGAGGTTCCGCCAACAATTCGCGTCAACACCAGCGTAGTGCTGGTGCCAACACTCGTCGAAAAGCCGACAGGCGAAGTCGTCTATGGCTTGGCGGCGAAGGACTTCACGCTCGAAGACAATGGCGTGAAGCAGAATATCCACGTTGACGACGACCTCGACGCTCAACCGGTGTCATTGGTCGTCTGTATTCAGCGTGGGCGTTCCAGCGGTCTTGAGTTCGATAAACTCGCCAAGCTGGGCCCGCTGCTCGATCTCTTCACCGCCGGCGGGCGCGGCGAGGCCGCATTAGTGGTCTTCGATTCGAAGCCTGTTTACCTCGACGCCTTTTCGCGTGACACAAGCAACATCACAGAAGATCTGCAGCAGTTGCGCCCCGGCGATGGCGGAGCCGCTATTCTCGACGCCGTCGGCTACTCTGTCGATCTGCTGGAACATCAGTCCCCAGACCATCGCCGTGTCCTCCTGCTCATCAGTGAATCGCGCGACCACGGCAGCAAGAAATTCAGCGCCACCGATCTGGTCGAGCGCATCGGCACCAGCAATACTCTGGTACTGAGCCTCACGTTCTCTCCAACCAAAGCCGGCCTCATGGATTGGGGAAAAGGCAATGCTGGAGAGGGATCGTCGATCAACCTGCTCGCGCCGCTTATGATGGCCGTTGCCGCCGTGCACAAAAACGCAGCCCGCGAAATTGCCACTATGAGCGGCGGAGAATACGCGGCCTTCAGCAGAGAAAAAAGTTTTCAAGACCACGTCGACGAGCTGGCCAGCCACGCCCGTAATCGTTACATTCTGAGCTTTCATCCATCTGATCTGACGCCTGGCCTGCACTCGATTCAGGTGAAACTCAACGATGACTACAATGCCCGTGTCGTCGCGCGCGCCAGTTACTGGGCGGTCAACGACACAACGAGCAATGCAACGTCAACACATTGATGGTTGACACGCATTTCACAGCGAAACTCGACAATACCTACCAAATTCCTGGAACACGGAGATTTTTAATGAGTGAGTGGTTGCAATTAAAAGCAAGTGACGGACACGTGTTAGACGCATACATCGCGAAGCCGGAACGCGAGCCAATCGCGGGCCTGGTAGTGGTGCAGGAAATTTTCGGCGTGAACGCTCACATCCGTTCTGTCGCGGACGGTTACGCTCGCGATGGATTTCTCGTAGTGGCGCCCGCCCTGTTTGACCGCATCGAAAAGCATGTTGAGCTTAAATACGAAGGTGAAGACCTTCAGAAGGCAATGTCGTTTATCCCCAAGATCAATATCGAGAATGCTCTTCTCGACGTGGCAGTGGCGCTCGATTATGTCCGCAGCGAAACAAAGAAGAAAACGGGCGTGATCGGCTATTGCCTCGGCGGAACCGTTGCATGGCTCAGCGCAACCCGCTTAAAGACCGATGCCGCGGTTGGATACTACGGCGGTGGCATTGGGAACTATGCCGCAGAAACTCCAAAGGTCCCAGTCATGCTGCATTTTGGCAAACTGGACCCTCACATTCCGAAGGAAGAGGTGGACCGCGTACAGGCTGCGCATCCTGAGGTGCAGATTTTCTGGTATGGCGCGGGCCATGCATTCAACTGTGAGCCGCGGCCAAGTTACGAGCCCAATGCAGCAAAGCTTGCACGCGAGCGGTCGTTAGCATTCTTGACTGAACATCTGTCTTAGCACATTTCAAAAGAAAGAGATTGCCGATTTTCTAAGCGTCGTTGGGCCCGCGAACTGCATCTACCACAAGACACACTATTTCTGTCGAATACTGCAGATCCTCGTGTTTTCCTGTAAGGAAAGGGGACCCTAGCAACAATGGCAGCAAGTGAAACCATTGCTGAACCAAAACTCATAGCGCAGGAGCGCTGGCGGCCACGGGTCAATCCCTGGGTCATCGCGGCGACGGTAGCTCTCGCCGCATTCATGGAGGTGCTGGATACCTCCATTGCCAACGTAGCTCTGCCGCATATTGCGGGCAGCCTCGGCGCCAGTCAGGATGAGAGCACCTGGGTGCTGACGGCGTACCTCGTTTCAAACGCGGTCGTGCTGCCGATGGGTGGATGGGCGGCGAGTGTGATGGGCCGCAAGAACTTCTTCATGTTCTGCATCGTGATCTTCACCATCAGCTCTTTCCTGTGCGGCATCGCTCCATCGCTGGGGCTCCTTCTTTTGTTTCGTGTCATTCAAGGCGCAGGCGGAGGCGGCCTGCAGCCCATGGCCCAGGCCATCATGGCCGACTCCTTTGAACCCGCGAAGCGCGGACTTGCCTTCGCCCTGTACGGTCTTGTCGCGATTCTCGCCCCTTCGATCGGCCCCACGCTCGGCGGCTGGATCACCGATAACTACAGCTGGCACTGGATTTTCTACATCAACATTCCTGTCGGGATCCTCACACTGATACTCACCAATCGCATGGTGGACGATCCGCCGTGGATCAAGGCCGACCGCAAAAACCTGCTGAATGTCGATGGAATGGGCATTGGGCTGCTCGTGATCTCAATGGCCGCATTGCAGATCATGCTCGACAAGGGCGAAGAAAAAGACTGGTTCCAGTCAAACTTCATTCGCTTCTTCGGCATCGCTTTCGCAATTTCGTTTGTCGCCCTTCTTACGTGGGAATGGTTCGCAAAAAACCCCATCATGGAATTGCGTTTGTTCAAGAACCGCAATTTCGCCACCTGCTGCTTCCTGATGCTCTTCACCGGCGGCCTGCTCAATGCAACAACCGTGCTGCAGCCGCAATTTCTGCAGGCGCAGCTCGGCTATACAGCTACGGTCGCGGGCTTGTCACTTTCAGCAGGTGGAGTCGCCCTCATCTTCATGATGCCCCTTGCAGGGCAGGCAGTAAGCCGCATTCCAGCGCGCAATATCATCGCGTTCGGCTTCTGCGGTTTTGTCGTCGCCTACTATTTCAGCGCGCTGCACATCAATCTCGGCCTGAGCTTCGGCATGGCGTCGGTGATGAGAGTCCTTCAGGTTCTCTTCATTCCATTCGTCTTTATCTCGGTCACGACAGCGGCTTATTTCGGCATGCCGGTGCAGAAGAACAATCAGATTTCCGGTCTCGTCAACTTTGTCCGCAACATTGGCGGCAGCATCCTCATTTCGCTCACAAATGCGGGCGTAACCGAACTAGGCCAGTTCCACCAGGACCAGCTGCTCAAACATCTCACTCCGAGCAGCGCGAATATGCAGAATCAGGTCAACGCGCTCAGCAATGTCTTTACCCGAAGCGCAGGCTCGGCAAACGCGGGTTACCTGGCACAGGGGCAAATCTACAACCAGCTGCAGCAGCAATCGCATACGCTTGGCTATCAGGACATGTTCTTTATCCTCTCTGGCGCATCGCTCATCATGATTCCGCTGACCTTCCTGCTGCGTAAAAACAAACCCGGAGCGGGCGGCGAAATCGCCGTTCACTAAAAGGTAGAATCGATCCATGCACAAGCGCGCTGCCGTCCTAATCATGATCCTGTTTCTGCTTGCAGGAATCGTGTCTTCGGCCGCGTGCGAAATGATGTGCCAGCCCTCCAATCAGACCGCTGCCTGCTGCCCGCATCCGATCCGGCACTGCGCGAAGACTGTTTCCCTTGCGAGCGCACAGCAATGCGGCCTTCCGCAGGAGGAGCCCGCCCCTGCAAGTACGGTCGTGCAATCGTCGCAGTTCCAGGCAACAACCAGCGGGATCCTGCTCATAGTTCCGCATTCCAGTGTGATTGCGGTAGCACAGCATGTGTCTCTACGCGACAGTGCGAACCGATCTTCATTCATTCCACCTCTACGGATCTGACACCACCACTCCTCTGATCGAAAAGCAGCGGCACACAACGCCGTTGCATGTCTTCGTCTGCATCCTGTTGAGGAGTCCTCGTGAAGCGCCTTTTATATCTACCGCTGCTGTTGAGCAGTGTTGCGGCTAGTGCCCAAATGTCCATGCCTATGTCCGACAAGTCCGGCATGGGCGACTTGATGAACCGCGACAACAGCACCTTCACGCAACAGATCGTGCACCACGCAAGTTCCGGCACCAGCGCCGAACCAAATTCCACGCCCACGCCGATGTGGATGAACATGCACGGCGACTGGATGCTGATGTTCCACGCCAATGCGTTCGTCCTCGATGAGCAACAAACCAGCCCGCGCGGCGGCGACAAATTCTTTTCGACGAATTGGTTCATGCCGATGGCGCAGCGCCAGCTCGGCCCCGGCTATCTAACCCTGCGGACCATGCTCAGTCTCGAACCTGCAACGATCACCGACCGTCGATACCCGCTGCTCTTCCAACAAGGAGAAACCGCATACGGCGATCCAATCGTCGACGGCCAGCATCCGCACAACTTTGTGATGGAACTGTGTGCGCTCTACGACTGGAGACTCGGCGAGCAGACGCTGCTGTCGTTCTACGCCGCGCCAGTCGGCGATCCGGCGATCGGCCCCACAGCCTATCCGCATCGCACCTCTGCTTTTGAAAACCCTGTAGGCACGCTCGGCCATCATCAGGAGGATTCAACCCACATCGCCTATGACGTCATCACAATGGGCTTTACGCACGGCATCGCGCGCATTGAAGCCAGCGGCTTCCACGGACGCGAGCCAAACGAATACCGCTGGCAAGTGCAGCAGGGTGCCATCGATTCGTGGTCAACGCGGCTGACCTTGCAGCCGGGAAAAAACTGGAGCGGCCAGTATTCCTACGCGCGCATCCACAGCCCCGAAGCGCTGTCCCCAGACGAAGATCAAGAGCGCATGACCGCGTCCGCGATGTACAACCGGCCCACGCATCATGGAAACTGGGCTAGCACCATTGCGTGGGGAAGGACACGCGCACTCACCGACAACGTCATCCAGAACAGCTACCTGCTCGAATCGACGTTTCGTTTCGCCGAGAAAAATTACGTCTGGACGCGCATGGAAAACGTAGACCGCACCACAGAGTTACTGCTCGGAGAGAATCACGAGCCGGAAGGTTTTCAGGAAGAGCCTGCAGATCGCGTGCAAGCCTACACCTTCGGCTACGACCGCGACTTCCATCTATTGCCACACTGGGAAACCGCAATCGGAGCGCAGACGACAGTCTACAATCCCGGTTCGCGCCTGCAACCTATCTATGGAAGCGATCCGATGGGCGTTGCCATTTTTGTACGCCTGCGCCCAATCGGGAAATAACACGCCACGATTCGCAGAGCCTTTACGCACTCCATCGCATCGAAACAGATAGGATCAAATAAACGTCTCTTTGCGAATGGCTCTCAACACAGAAGAAAAAATAGAACCGGAAAAACCAGCATCTTCACGCGACTACTCACATGCGTGGCGCGCCCTGCGCCATCGCAACTTCCGCCTGTTTTTCGGCGGCCAGAGCATCTCGCTCATCGGCACATGGATGACGCGCATCGCCACGGCGTGGCTCGTTTATCGGCTCACCAAGTCGTCGCTGCTGCTCGGTACGGTCAGCTTTGCTGGACAGATACCCACATTTCTACTCGCGCCATTCGCAGGCGTACTTGTCGATCGCATGGACCGCCGCAGGGTGCTCGTCTGGACGCAGGCTCTTGCTATGGTGCAATCGCTGGCGCTGGCTGCGCTGACCTTGACGCACCTCATCAACATCCACGAAGTGCTCGCATTGAGCGTCTGTCAGGGCGTCATCAATGCATTCGACATGCCAGGCCGCCAGGCCTTCATGGTACAGATGGTCGAAGACCGCGCCGATCTCTCCAACGCTATCGCCATCAATTCGTCGATGGTCAACCTGGCGCGCCTCATCGGACCATCCCTTGCAGGCCTCGTCATCGCGGCAACCAGCGAAGGCTGGTGCTTCCTGATCGACGGCGTCAGCTACATCGCCGTCATTGTCTCGCTGCTGCTGATGCGAGTGCAGGTAAGTGCGGCAAAGCGCGCGGCTGCCTCTATGGTGGATCAACTGAAGGAAGGCTGGACCTACGTCTCAAACTTCGTTCCTATCCGCACCATCCTTCTACTCTTCGCGCTCATCAGCCTCATGGGCATGCCCTTCGTAGTGCTCATGCCCGTCTTTGCCGCGCAGGTGCTGCACGGCGGCCCGCACACGCTTGGTTTCCTGATGGGCGCTCTCGGCGTCGGCGCTCTCATCTCAGCGCTCTCGCTGGTGCTGCGCAAGTCAGTACGCGGGCTGCTCAAGATGATCCCAGTAGCCGCCGGAGTCTTCGGCATCGGGCTTGTCGGTTTCGGTTTCTCGAATATGCTGTGGCTGTCTCTGCTGCTGATGCTGGTCACAGGGTTCGGCATGATGCAGGGCATGACCGCGAGCAACACCATCATCCAGACGCTGGTGCCGGAAGACATGCGCGGCCGTGTCATGAGTTACTACACAGTCGCGTTCGTGGGTATGGCGCCATTTGGGAGCCTGCTCGCTGGAGCACTGGGCCACACCATCGGATCGCAGCGCACCGTGATGGTCAGCGGCGTTGCCTGCGTCATCGGAGCGCTCTGGTTCTGGACCCGGCTGAAAGCAATCCGCAAAGAGATGCGCCCGGTCTACGAACAGCTAGGCATCCTGCAACCGAAGGTTCCTGTCGTCGTCGAAGAAGAAGCCAGCGCTCACTAAACGGGAATATCTGCGCGACACGCGTCTCTTCCTGCCTCAGCAACGTCTGCTATGCTTTGTATCCATAATTGAAACTGGAGCCAGCGATGTCATTCTCTGCTTTTTCCCGCGGAGCAGCCATGCTCTGCGCGGCATTTTTCTGCCTGCACGCGACGGCGCAGATGGATCAGACCTACGCACGCGATGCAAAACAGGCCACCGATCAGGACTACACACAACACATCAATAAATACACTACGCTGCCCGAACTGAATTCACCGCTCACCGATTACCTGCCGGCATCTTCAACCGTCCCCACACCGGAAAAAGTACTCGGCGACGTCTCCGGCGCGCCTGACTTTCTTCCGTATGCCGAAGATGTCTATCGCTACTTCCGCTTGCTTGAATCGGCCAGCCCGCGCGTGAAGGTCTTTACCATCGGCCACACAGAAGAAGGCCGCGAGATGGTCGCCGTCGCAGTAGCCGACGAGTCACTGCTCAAGAACTACAAAGAGAACGATGAGCGCCTGGCGAAGCTCGCCGATCCGCGCACGATAAATATGAGCGACGTGACTGCAGCGGATCTCGTTAAGCAGTCTGTGCCTGTTTACTACATCACTGGCACCATTCACTCGCCTGAAACCGGAGCGCCCACTGCGCTCATGGAACTCGCGTATCGCCTGGCCGTGGACGATGCGCCCTATATCAAATACATCCGCTCGCACATGATCACGCTCATCACGCCAGTCGTCGAAGTCGATGGGCGCGATCGCATGGTCGATATCTACAAGTGGCACAAAGCGCATCCGAACGAGAACTACCCGCGTCTCGTCTACTGGGGCCACTACGTTGCGCACGACAACAACCGCGACGCCATGACGCTGACGCTCAACCTCTCGCGCAACGTGCTCGACACCTATATCGGATGGCACGCGCAGGTCCTGCACGACCTCCACGAATCGGTCCCGTTCCTCTACGACAACACCGTCGGCGACGAGCCCTACAACGCGTGGCTCGATCCGATCCTGACTAATGAATGGCAGATGATCGGCTGGAACAATGTGCAGGAGATGACAAAGTTCGGCATGCCCGGCGTCTTCACCCACGGCAACTTTGATACGTGGAGCCCCGGCTACCTCATGTTCCTCGCCGCGATGCACAACGGCATCAGCCGTCTCTATGAGACCTTCGGCAACGGCGGCGCGGACACCGTCGAGCGCATCCTCACGCCGGATGAATATTCGCGGACGTGGTATCGCCAGAACCCGCCGTATCCGAAAGTGAAGTGGTCGCAGCGCGACAACAACAACTATGAGCAGACAGCGATATTGGTTTCACTCAGCTACTTCGCGCAGAACGCGCAGACCTTCCTCAACAACTTCTATCTCAAGAGCAAGCGATCGATCCTGAAACCGAATGATTCCGGCCCTGCCGCTTATGTGCTTCCTGCAAGCGAGGAATCGAAAGACCGCCAGCGCATGCTCCTTGATATTCTGCGCGCGCAGCACGTCGAGATCAGTAGAACAACAGAAGCAGCCACCGTCGCGATACCAGTCAAGCCGAAGCGCGAGAGCAGGGAAGAGGACACTCCAGCGAAGCCGCAGCCGCCGAAGACAGAACAGCGAACATTCCCGGCAGGCAGCTACGTCATTCGCATGGATCAGCCCTACTCGCGCATTGCCGACGCTTTGCTCGACCGCCAATACTGGGCTCCGAACGATCCGCAGAAAACTCCGTATGATGACACAGGCTGGTCGCTGCCTTCGCTCTTCAACGTGGAAGCCGTGCGCGTGACTGAGCCTGCAATCCTGAAAACGCGAATGGAGCCTGTCAAAGAAGATTCCGGCTCAAGCAGCGCATCAGGCTCCGGTTCGGTCTATCTCATCGCGAATCACGCCGACCCCGGCATCATCACGCTACGCTATCTGCTCAAGAATGCAACCGTATCGATTACAGATGCAGCAACTACCGCCAGTGGCCGGCAATTTCCCGCTGGTTCACTCATCATCCAAAACGCCAGCGCAGACGATATAAAGTCGGCGCTCGACAAAGCAAAGCTGACTGCGACTGTAGTGAGCACAGCGCCTTCTGTTGCTGCGCACGCCATCACCGCGCCGCGCATCGCGATGATGCACACCTGGCTCAGCACGCAGACTGAAGGCTGGTGGCGGCAGGCGCTCGACAAACTCGGCGTGCCGTTCGACTACATCAACACGCAGACCGCAAGCAGCGAAGACGATCTGCGCTCGAAATACGACGTCATCCTCTTTGCGCCTACAGGCGGAGCGCGCACCGCACAGATCATTCAGGGCCTGCCCATGTGGGGCAACGCGCTGCCGTGGAAGAAGACCGACCTCACGCCCAACCTCGGCCGCATCGATTCGACCGATGACATGCGTCCCGGGCTCGGCTACAGCGGCATCGATCATCTCCGCCACTTCGTCGAACAGGGCGGCCTGCTCATCACCTCGCAGGACACAGCACAGTTCGCCATCGACACCGGCCTCGCCCCCGGCGTCTCTGTTGTGACGCATGGCGACCTAAAAGTCGTCGGGACACTGCTCGAGACAGTAGTCGTCGCCCCTAAATCACCCATCCTTTATGGCTACAGCAAACCGCTGACGGTATATAGCGAAGACGGCCTCTCCCTGAACGTAAGCAATACCGTGGGAGGCACGCGCGCGCCGCGCCTCGGAGGCGGCGAAGAGCGCACAACAGGCCGCGGCGGCCCTGACGATCCGGATATCCCGCAGGGACGCCCCTTCATGGCGGCCGAAGAACGTCCACACCCGAAGCCGTGGGAACCGATGCCTCTCAACGAAGAACAAACCCGCAACAACCCCAACGTCATTCCGGCAGAGTTGCGTCCGCAGGTCCTGCTTCGCTATGCAGACAAAGAATCGTTGCTGGTCTCAGGACTGCTCGATCACGGCGACCTCATGGCACAGCATGCTGCGGTTGTAACGGCGCATCTCGGTAAAGGATCGGTCCTCCTCTTCGCCAACAATCCGCTCTATCGCGGCGAGACAATCGGCAGCTATCCGCTGGTCTTCAACGCAATCCTGAACTTCGATCGTCTGAGCCAGCCTGCTGCTACAACTTCAGGCAGCAACGCCGGACAGTAGAAAAGAAATATAGCCGGAAGCACTTCATTTTGAATGCTTCCGGCTAAGCTGTAACTCAGCCTAAATAAATTTCACTCATAAGAATACCTTTTCACATACAATTCCTCAGTCCGATATTTCACCCTGAGGAAATGCCTTGAATTTCGTCCGTCGCACCTTCACTACCGTCGTCCTGGTTGCCGCAGCATCTTTCACCTTTGCGCAACTAGAGGGCAGCAAGCCGGATACCCAGCCAGTCAATCATCCGGTTCCGGCCATTCAGGATACAGAGACTCCCGCCCAGCGCGATGCCCGAATGGAGTGGTGGCGCGAAGCCCGCTTCGGCATGTTCATTCACTGGGGCCTTTACTCCATTCCCGCAGGCACGTGGAACGGCAAGCAGATTCCCGGCATCGGCGAATGGATCATGAACAACGCCTCCATCCCCGTCGCCGACTATAAGGCCCTCGCGCCCAAGTTCAATCCCACCAGCTTCAACGCGCACGATATCGTGGCTCTCGCCAAGTCCGCCGGCATGAAGTACATCGTAATCACGGCCAAGCATCATGATGGTTTCGCCATGTTCGACTCGAAGGCGAATTCCTTCAACATCGTTGCCGCAACGCCCTTCAAGCGCGACCCTCTCCGCGAACTCGCCGAAGAATGCAAGAAGCAGGGAATGAAGCTTGGCTTCTATTACTCACAGGATCAGGACTGGACCGCTCCCGGCGGCTCCGCCTACAAGACCGGCAACCACGATCTGCCTAGCCATCACTGGGACCCGGCACAAGACGGCGACTTTGACACCTACCTCCACACCAAGTCCATCCCGCAGATCAAGGAACTGCTCACCAACTACGGCGATTTCCCCGTGGTCGTCTGGTTCGACACTCCCACGCCGAACATGACGCCAGCGCGCGCAGCCGAGATCGTCACTCTGCTCAACCAGCATCCGAATTTGATCTGGAATAACCGTCTAGGCGGCACCTACAAAGGGGACACCGAAACTCCCGAGCAGTTCATTCCACCCCAGGGCTATCCAGGGCGCGACTGGGAATCCTGCATGACGATGAACGACACCTGGGGCTACAAGTCCTACGACACAAACTTCAAGTCAACCGAGACCCTTCTGCATAACCTCATCGACATCGCGAGCAAGGGCGGCAATTATCTTCTCAACATAGGCCCCGACTCGAAAGGCGTCGTTCCTCCAGCTGAAGTAGAGCGCCTCCACCAGGTGGGCAAGTGGCTGTCCGTGAACGGCGAAGCAATCTACGACACCAAACCCACTCTTTTCGGCGCCGAAGCTGGCAGCTTCAGCCCCACAGTGAAAGACAAGAATGGCAAGCCGAAATTCGTCCCCGCATGGAACTGGCGCTCAACCACGACCCCCGACAAAATCTATATCGAGATTTTCAACTGGCCCACCAGCGGTTCGTTCCACCTCGACAAGCTCCCGCGAAAAGTCACCGGCGCCTACCTGCTGGCTGATTCCGCTCACAAGTCTCTCAAGGTCAACCAGTCCGGCGACAGCCTCGACGTGCAACTCCCGGCAACGGCGCTCGATCCGATTGCCACCGTCCTCGTCCTCAAAACCTCTAACTGATCCTCCTCTCAACGGAAAAGGGGTGCGGCAACACCGCACCCCAGCCATCAAATTTAACCCGCGCGACTGGCCCCAAAAAGCAATCTATGTTACTCTTGTTCCAGACACTTAGGAAGTGTATTAAAACAGAAATTAGCAATAGGAGTAACGCACTCTCGTGCTGGCACCTGCAAAAAAAACCGACATTATTTCCCGCTTTCGCACTCATGACTCCGACACCGGCAGCCCTGAGGTGCAGATTGCGATCCTGAGCGAGCGTATCGGCGAGCTAACCGAGCACTTCAAGACCCACGCGAAGGACCATGCTTCGCGCCGCGGCCTTCTGATGCTGGTAAGCAAGCGTCGCCGCCTGCTCGATTACCTCAAGACGAACGATTCCGACCGCTACCGGGACGTCATCGGCAAGCTGGGCATCCGCAAGTAGCCACAAGCTCAAACCTTTGTCTCCTACGCGCACGCGACGAGAACTTCGTAAAGGAATGGAAAGCGTCAGCCGGGTCAACGGCTGGCGTGTATCCACGTTCAGGGCCAATTCCGCGCCTTGCGAAGCCCACATACCTGTCGTGTATCTTCCCGCCCGCGCGCACTCCCGCCGTAGCTCCTATGCACATCAAGAAACGAGGACAATATGAAACACGAAGTGACAGTTGAGCTTGCCGGTGGCAAGCGGCTGACCTTTGAAACTGGCCGTATGGCCAAGCAGGCCTCCGGCGCAGCCCTGGTCACGCAAGGTGACAGTGTGGTGCTCGCAACCGCAGTAGCCTCCCCAGATCCCAAAGAAGGGATCGATTTCTTTCCCCTCACCGTCGATTACCGCGAGTACGCCTACGCAGGCGGCCGCATTCCCGGCGGATTCATCAAGCGCGAAGGCCGTCCCAGCGAGCGTGAAGTTCTCACCAGCCGCCAGATAGACCGCCCAATCCGCCCGCTCTTCCCCGAGGGCTTTCGCAACGAGACGCAGGTCATCGCGCTGGTCTTCTCCGCTGACAAGGAAAACGATCCCGACGTCATCGGCATCAACGCCGCCAGCGCCGCTCTAGCGCTCTCCGATATTCCATTCAACGCGACCGTCGGCGCAGTCCGCGTAGGTCAGGTTAACGGCGAGTTCGTCATCAATCCGTCCTACACCGATCGCCGCGACAGCAAGATCAACATCACCGTCGTCGGCACTAAAGACGGCATCGTGATGATCGAAAGCGGAGCGACGGGAGTGACCGAAGAGGTCGTCGTCGACGCCATCGAGTTCGCCCACGTAGAGATCAAGAAGATCGTTGCTGCCATTGACGATCTTGCTTCCAAGGCCGGCAAGCCAAAGCGCCCCGTTACCGCGCCCGAATTCGATCAGACATACTACGACGCTCTGTTTGCTAAAGTTGGCGATCGTCTCAAGGACGCGCTCGACACCAAGACCCACGCCAAGACCGAGAGCTATGCTCTCGTTAAGCAGATCAAGGACGAGTTGGCCGCCGAGCTGAAGGAACTGCCCGAAGCAGAGCAGCCCACGGCCAAGAAGAAGCTTGCGACCTACTATGAAACCCTACGCGAGCGCATCTTCCGCGAGCAGGTCACCAAGGATCGCATCCGTCCCGACCGCCGCGCCTTCGATGAGATTCGTCCCATCACCATTGAAACCGGCGTGCTGCCCCGCACCCACGGCTCCGCGCTCTTCACCCGAGGTGAGACGCAGGCCCTGGTCACGGCAACACTCGGCACCAACGATGACTCGCAGCGCCTCGAAACCTTCGAAGGCGAGCAGAAAAAGCGCTTCATGCTGCACTACAACTTCCCGCCGTTCTCGGTGGGCGAAGTGGGCCGCATGACCGGCGTCGGACGCCGCGAAATCGGACACGGTGCTCTGGCCGAACGCGCCATCAGCGCAGTTCTGCCCAGCGAAGAAGAATCGCCCTACGCAATCCGCATCGTCTCCGACATTCTTGAGTCGAATGGCTCGTCGTCCATGGCTTCGGTCTGTGGCGCCAGCCTCGCGCTCATGGACGCGGGCATTCCTCTGAAGGCATCCGTGGCGGGTATCGCCATGGGCCTGGTTAAGGAAGGCGACGACTACGCCATCCTCACCGACATTGCCGGAGCGGAAGACCACTACGGCGACATGGACTTCAAGGTAGCCGGAACGCGCGAAGGCATCACCGCCCTGCAGATGGACATCAAGATCGGCGGCATCACCGGGCAGATCATGCGCGAGGCCATGGAACAGGCTCGCCGCGGACGGCTCTTCCTGCTGGACACGATGGATGCAGCCCTGAGCGGTGCACGCACGGAGAAGTCGAAGTTCGCGCCGCAGATTCGCACCCTGCAGATTCCAACCGACAAGATCCGCGACCTCATCGGGCCGGGTGGCAAAACGATCCGCGGGATCATCGAAGCAACGCAGGTCAAGATCGACGTGGACGACACCGGCCGCGTCAACGTTGCTTCATCGGACGAAGAGGGCTTGAAGAAGGCTCTGGCGATGATCAACGACCTCACCGCCGTCCCCGAAGTCGGTAAGACCTACCTCGGTAAAGTCGTCCGCCTCGCCGAGTTCGGCGCCTTCGTCGAAATCTTCCCCGGCACCGATGGTCTGCTGCACATCAGCGAGATCTCCGAGCACCGTGTGAAGGACGTCAAGGACGAACTGCGTGAAGGCGATCAGGTGCTGGTCAAGGTTCTCGGCATCGAAGGCAACCGCATCAAGCTTTCGCGCAAAGCCCTCTTGAAGGAACAGCGCGCAAAGCTTGGTCTCACCGAACAGCCCGGCCAGATCGACGACGTAGCCGCATCCGGCGAGCCGCAGGAAAACCACGAACGTCAGGAACGGCCTGCGCGTCACGAAGACCGTCAGCCATCCTCGAACGCCAGCACCATCACCATCGAAGGCGGCGACGACTTCGACGATGCAGAAGGCGATAATGAGGGCGGAGAGGAACCGAACTTCAACCGCGCCGATGGCGCACCGGCCCACGCGGGCGGTGGAGATCGTCGTCCGAGCGGTGGCGGCTCCGGCGGACCCGGTGGCGCTCGCCGTCGTCGCGGCCGTGGCCGTGGTCGCGGCCCAGGTGGCCCCAGCGGACGCGGACCCGGCGGTGGCAGCCGCGGACCGCAGTAACCAGTAAGTGTAAGTAACTATCAAAGGGCTGTGCGAAAGCACAGCCCTTTGATTTTGCGCACCCACTCCCAGAGTTGTCATCCTGACCCTGACTCTGAGTGCAGCGAAGAGGAAGGGGAAGGATCTGCTTTCCAAGCAGCACGAAAACGGGTGCCCCATCCTTTCGCAAAGCGAAAGGGTGGGAAAGCAGAACCCATCCCAACCCGTGTCATCCTGAGCGCAGTCGAAGGACCCGCACGAGCAACGCTCGTGCGAATTGGTCTTGCGAAAGCAAGAGCAACCATCTTTGATTTCAACTTGTCAGTTATTCGGAGGGGGAGTGTCCTCTCCCATCACCCGTTCATGAATTAAATCAGTTCGAATTTGTTGCAACCAAAGTCTCGTTTACGACTGACACAGCCACCCAATCCGTACAATCTGCTGTGAAACCGTCGTCAGGCTCTACACAATTTGCAAAGAACCATAGAGCTTCAGACAGAGAATCCTTGGAGTGCCAAGTTGTCATCACAGTCCGCTCCTTTGGCTCCTCAGGCATGCGCTCCAGGTCGAGCTGATCATGCACACGTTCACAATCCTGCCCCCATACGCAAAAGTAAGCGAGGCCTCTGTCCAGCAGGGATTTTGCAGTCTTCCGTAAGGCTTCATTAGCGATAGATGTTGCGTCAATCGCTAGAAATAGACAGTAGTTCGTGGAAATAGGCTCGAGAGCTAATGGAATGCTTCGAGTCTAGGCACGATCCCAACACAATAGCGTTTGGCAGGATTGTGCCTGTCTCTTTGCATTTCAAACATCAAATTCTCCAAAGGTGTAGCGATGATCATCACTGATTTCTCGGTCGGGTGCCCGATGCTTGGGAACACTCACCAGAGGAATCACGGCGTGTCTTACAAACCAGACAAACCCTGATACCCTGAACGCCTCCCAATGAACCCCAAGCGCACCGCAGCTTTCCTAGCCATCAGCCTCATATGGGGCAGCATGTGGATCGCGCAGCAGCAACTCCCAGACCGATCTTCCCAACTCACTTTCAACGCAATCACCCTTGCCCTGAGCGCCGTCTTCCTAGCAATTACGGCCGTAGTCCTGCGCCTCCCCTTGCCCTCCAAAAGAGAATGGATAGCAAGCGCCACCCCCGGAATCACTCTAATAGTCCTGCCATATCTCCTGAGCGCATGGGCCTCGACGCATCTCTCATCAGGCCTCACCGCAGTCGTTGCTGCCGCAACGCCGCTAGTGGCCGGATTTTTTTGCGATACCCCATGGCGAGCGAGAAGTGCATCAATCGCCGGACTCGGCGGCGTGCTGCTGATTGTCGGCAGCACGATTTCTGCATCATGGAACCAGTTGCCGTGGACAATCGTATTGCTCGGCAGCACATGCGCCATCGCAGCCTCCCTCGTCTTTGTCCAAAAGCAGTTGATGAGCTGCCATCCCATATACACGGCGGCGATCGAGCTGGCGGTGGCGTCCGCAGTTTTGGGACCCCAGAGCTTCGCAAGGAGCAAGTCGATGCCGTCAGGTCTATCGTGGACGCTCATCCTGCTCTCAGTCCTCGGAAGTGCACTTGCATCTGCCCTCTATTTCTGGCTCCTCAAGAAAATCCGCGTCGATCAGCTCACCTCCATCGTCTGGGCGCAGATCCTGGTAGCCGCTGCGGAAAGCATCCTGTTCCTCCGCCCACACCTCGACTGGCGCATTTTTTCTGGGAGCCGCAATCATCATCGGAAGTACCCTCGCCCTCCACTCGTCACAAAGCGACGAGCCGGTGTTAACCGTCGGGGTAACATAGCTTACCCCGTTGACAATCACGCGTCTAAAGTGGGATAGACTGAGCTAGCAATGAGCGCTTCCATGTACATCGTCGTTCAGGGAGAAGACCCCGGGTTTGATATCTTCGTCAACGGACACGCCCTTGCCCGCAACGAAGATGCCCTAGAAAAGCTGGCCCTGCGCCTCGGCGTAAAGCCGCTGCTCGAATTCTTCTCGGCCGACGAAAACTCCATGGCGCTTCTGCTCGAAGAAGGCGCAGGCGACCCCGAATGGGCCAAGACCCTCCCGCCGCCGCAGTGGTTTTCGCCCGACGAC
>Ga0207028_1049_pt2 | contig 30288 bp, 24 predicted proteins | sample Alteio_BWMinCont_41_FD_153287 | JGI IMG/M metagenome (GOLD analysis project Ga0207028, IMG submission 153287) | Enriched cells from forest soil in Barre Woods Harvard Forest LTER site, Petersham, Massachusetts, United States -... | ecosystem: Environmental > Terrestrial > Soil > Temperate forest >... | reverse complement strand
CGGACATGGTGAACCATGCTAAAACATTGTATGGCATCGAAGGTCATGGGATAGAGGGTGTTGATAAGGAATCTATTGTAGCTAAGCACGCACTTTCCGCGGAGCAGAGTCGTGTTCTTGATGCTGTGATATCTGAAGGTGACCTTAAATGCGTGATTGGATTTGCAGGTACGGGTAAAAGCCGGTTGTTCGGTGCGGCAAAAGAAGTATGGGAGGAGGCTGGCTATCGCGTACTTGGGGCAACCTTATCAGGTATTGCGTCGGAGAACTTACAGGGTAGTAGTGGTATAGAGTCTCGAACGCTTGCAAGCCGCTTTCATTATTGGGATAGGGGCGAAGAGTTATTATCCTCTAAAGATATTCTGGTGATCGATGAAGCAGGCATGATTGATTCACGCCTGATGGCAAAAGTGTTAGAGCATGTAGCAGAGCAGGGTGCTAAAGTTGTGCTAGTCGGTGATCCGGAACAATTGCAAGCCATTCAAGCAGGTCCCGCTTTCCGTGTTATCAGTGATCGAACTTCTTATTTCGAATTAACGGAAATCTGGAGACAAAACGAAACTTGGCAGAAAGATGCCACGGTTCAATTGGCCACTGCAAAAACTGCTGATGCCATTTGTCAATATGCTGCACATGATAGTGTGCATGAATTTTCTACACAGTTAGAAGCCAAGCAAGCATTGGTGGATAAATGGAACGACGCTCGAATTTCTGACAGTGAAAAAACTCAGCTCATGCTGGCCTATACTCGAAAAGATGTTCTAGAGTTAAATGAAATGGCGCGTTCCATTCGAAAATCGCTGGGTGAATTAGATGATGGTTATTTAATAAAGACTGAAAGGGGAGAGCGCATTTTTGCGGAAGGTGATCGTGTCTATTTTCTTAGAAATGACCGTGATCTGGGTGTTAAAAATGGCACCTTAGGAACCATTGTTGAGATTGATGATCAATCTCTTAAGGTGGCTTTCTGTAAAGATGGGTCAGATAAACTGTATCACGAGACATTTTCATTGGATCGCTATAATGATTTGGATTATGGCTATGCGGCGACCATTCATAAAGCACAAGGTGTTACAGTTGATCGGTCATTCACACTTGTTTCACCTTATTTGGATCGTCATTCGACTTACGTAGGCATGACGCGGCATCGTGAAAATACTGAGCTATTTTGGAGCAGGGAAGAATTTCCGACTTATGATGCGATGGTGTCTACCTTGTCGCGTGAAAGGAGTAAAGACTGTTCGCTCGATTATGTAACACGTGAATTTGCCTATAGTCGCGGTATTGATTCAGAAGCGTTGTTAAGACTTGAAAACTATCACGTCGAACCAAATCCTACTCATGATACTATTTTAGATATGGCGGCGCTACGTCGTGATGTAGAGACACATAATCCTGAATTGTTGCAGGAACTCACGCAACGTATGACGGATGATCCTGAAGTTGAGCTTGATTTGCAAAATAAGCCAGAAAAAGATGTTCCCGATTGGTATGCGGATTTATTTTATGGATTGGATAAAAAACCGGAAGCTAAAGAAGATTTTAGCGATTTGTTTTATGGCTTAGATGTGGATTTGTCTAAATTGTCAGACAAAGATGGGCATGAAAAAGAAGTTGGAGACGATAATGAGATGGATTTTTTATAATCATATGACAATGATGCTTTAGGCAGGCGCATTTGCATCACTTGCCAACAGGTTATCCGAAGAGATGTTAACGGTTTCTGTGGATAACTATGGGTATGGTGCTTGTTCATATCATTTGATGTAGCAAATGTAGCAATGTAGCAAACGGTTAGGATGACAATAATAATAACGGTACGGTGACTTCCAGCATCGTAACTGATGGCGTAGGAGAGAAGTGACATGACAATTGAACCTGTGGCAGGAAATGACAATCTGAGTAAAGAAATTATCCAATGGAGTTGCAACACTCTTTCATCCCAAGGATATACACTAAAAAGCAATCACCCAGAAAATGTGCAAAATACACCTTGGTCTTATGTGGTTCGCTTTGCAACATCTGATGGCTACATTTATTTGAAGCACACGCCAAAACTGCTTGGATTGGAGGCTAGCATTATTCAGATTTTGCATGATCAATTTCATGTCTCTGTCCCAGAAGTGATCGCACATAATGCTGCATTAAATTGTTTTTTAATGAAAGATGCGGGCAGGCCATTGCGAGAAATTCTGAAAAAGCAATTTGACGCAACATTGTTGGGCAGGGCTATTGATCAATTTACATCAATGCAGTTAGTCGTTGCAGATCATGTTAATATTTTTCTTGATATGGGTGTGCCTGATTGGCGATTAGATAAATTGCCTGATTTATATATGCAATTGCTTTCACAAAAAGAGATATTGATAGAGGATGGACTATCAGAAAATGAAATTAGTGAATTAGAAAAAATACATCCAAAGGTTTCCAGGTTATGTCAAAAGTTATCCGACTATGCGATCAAATCCAGCATTGTCCAACCTGATTTGAATGATAATAACACACTTATATCCGATATATCGCGAGATATTACAATCATTGATTTAGGTGAAATAGCGATTTCACATCCATTTTTTTCATTAATAAACTGTTTGTATGTGGTAAAAAAACATCATTCACTAGAAGATGATACGCATTTGCAGCTTATGGATGCTTGTCTCAATCATTATATGATTTTTGAGTCTAAGAGCCGCTTATTAGATGCTTTTGCAATAGCAAAAATATTATGGTTTGTTTATGAAGCATTGGCCAACGATAGATTGATGAAAGCATGTGGTAAAGAGAAACTTATGCCATTTCAGCCTAGGAAACTTTGCCGTTTGTTAAAGGAATTGATGACCGCATGTATTGCGATTGACAATTGAACTCTGATTGAATTGATATGGCTATTGATAATACATAGCTGGAGAATGAACCCATGTTGAAAATGGTAGTTTTAATATATCTATGGTTAGTGACACTTATCATGATTCGCTATTGGTACTTGAGTCGTTTAAGTAATAAGGAAGCAACGTACCGGCTTGAATCGTCAGAATTACAAACCCCTAAACCTAAAGTTATATATTGGATTTGTATCGCCACACTTTTTTGTTTTTGGCCTATATTGCTTCTGGCTTATCCAACGGATTTTGTGGGTGCATTCATTTTTAATAAAAAGGTCAATTTGAATTTCTTATTATTTCGCATGGGGAAAAATGCCGGTTTTGCAGTTGGCATGTTTAGTCAACTATTCAAATAAAATATTATTTCTACATTTTGGAGTAGGCTATATGCGGGTTTATCAATAAAGCTGTTTTACCATCAATCCTTGTTTCGTTGAGATAGTGATGATCCATAAGCATTTGGATAGCTTTGTCTCTTCTTTGTTTCTCTCTAAGCGGGCTGTATTGTTGAAGAAAGCGCGGTGTTGTTGTGGTAAAGCTTTTTTCAGTGATCCAGCCTAACAATTTGATAGCATCAACATGCAGGTTTGATTTTGGTTTGGCATAGAAGATGCGTCTTGTTTCACAAAGGTGCCAACGAATGATTGAAATGGCCTGTTCCATTATTTCACGACTAATCTGACCGTCTTTACCTGAAAACAAATGGAAAAGTGCGGATAACCGAGCTGTGTTTTCAGCAGCTTTACTTGCAAAGTCTTTAATTGAAGACCATTTATCGGATAAATCGGCTTCAACTTCATTAAAAAATGAAATCCAAGCTGCTTTTGCTGGATTAGAAAAATTCAAGACAGGTATTTCATGACATCCATCTATATCTAGTGAGAGTGACGCATCAAGACATTCAATGATTCGCTGATGAAAATGTGATAATGCTTCTTGTGATTCCGGAGGTTCTTGATAAAAACGTTCGCCCATAGAGCTGTCGGGGAAAGCCATTAAGCTTCGCGCCATGAACCCACTTTGTCGATTCACACCATCGCTTTTAGACAGCATTTGTTGAAGAATGATCGGTTGTAGCATGAGGCTAACGGTAAGACGTCTATTGGCGACGGTTAAGTTTTTTGAAGTTTTTCGATGTGAAGCGAAAGCTTTTCCATCCCAAAGACGATTCAGTAGCGCGACAAATTTTGCGATATTATTTTGCATACTGTGACTATTAAGAACTAGCGCGCCTTCGTCGCTCCACAGGGATGCACTTGGCCAACCTTCGGTGAGTTGTAAAGCAAGAGCTTCTTGCGTGATATCTTCAAAAAATAACTCAGGAATTAAGGGAATCTGTGGTTCTCTGCTCATGATTTCTATATGCTGGGCTTCTAAAGAGGCAATATTTTCACCCGTTAGAGTATTTCGACGAATTTGACTGAGGATCCCCATTTTTTCAGCAAACCAGCTTTGGTGTAATGTTTTGGTTAACTGTACGTGAGGCGCTAATTTTTTTCTAATCTTTTGTTCCCATTGTCGAATAGCTTGGCTAAAGGCATGATCGACACTGCTCTTTCTTTCGCCACTTTCTGCGATAAGCAAGAAGTAAAGAGAAATAGGGCTAATCAATAACCGATCTCGCGCTACGTTAGCTAATGATTGGCAAGCTAATGAAACAGTCGAAAGCGCGCTACATGCGATCAATGAAAGAGGCTGTTTTCCGTATTGGTGATAAGCCATAACAGCTTCCCGAACCAGATTTGGCAAACACTGAGTAGGATAGGGAAGTGATTGCTCATATTCATGGATTAATGGAATGGGTTGAGGCCAGTTTATTTCTGTTTCTGTCAGTAAAGATACGTTTTTCTCTGCTATCATTATTGGATGTTTCCCAGGAGCCAATTTAGAAATTGATGCGGATTATGACAGAAGAGTTAAAGCTGCTACTATAGATTTTTATGTTAATTATCTGGTTAAACTATTGCCAACTTTCGAGGAGCAATTTATAGATTATATTGAACATCCTTATTGTTCCTCGTTTAATACTATTGTGCAGATTTTTTAAACTAAATATATACCTGTTCATTTCTATGAGTGTGAAAATAATAATTATGTTTTAGTTTTACTCCTATGTTTATCATGTTTTTCTTCCATCCAAGAAAAGTATGAGGGCATATTAAGATACAGTTGTTGGGTTAAATCTGCTAATTGTTTAATATCATGATTGAGAAGTTCTGCTAATTTCTCATGTTTTCCTCCTTTATTTTTCCATGATATTTTTAAAAATCTTTCTGAAAATAATTCTGTACCAGTTAAAATAATTACCGGGGCTTGAGTTGTTCTTTGATTTTTTATATGTTTTCTTCCCCATTCTGCTAGTTTTCTAATTTGTTGAATTTCATATTTAGATAGGCTATCTTTCATGGTTGAGAAGACTAAAATACTTCCAGGAAATTTTTTTGCTAATATTTTCATTCGTGCGATATCTTTTTTGCCAAATGATTCTTTACCAAAACTTTTTGTTTCGCCAAAAATAAATTCAGTTGGATAATTAAGACAAAAAATCGATTTTCTTTGATACCAAATTAAAAAATCCGATTCAATTCGTGTTTTATCAGAAAATAATAACTCCATACCAGTTGACCAAGTTATTCCTGCATGTGGAAGGCCGGTAGAAAAAACACTGCCAAAAAAACGTAATGAAAGTGCTGTTGCATATCCTCCATCTGCAAATTTATTCATAGCAAAAGGACCAATCACTCGGTAAGCCCACCTAATTTCATTAGTTTCAAGCGGATTTTTTACGGGAAATTTGTATGATTTCAAACAAAAATCACAATCTATTGTTGCATTAAGTTTGTTTAATTTATACCAATTCCAGCTGTCGCATAGCGAGCATTTAACTTCAAGACCTAATTCAACCACTTTTTGGTCTACTAAAATTTCAAAATATCTATATTTCAATTGATCACGTTTAACAATTTTTTTAATCCCTTCATTATAAAATTTATGATATGTCGCACATTTATTCTGTTTTTTTGCTAAATTATCTAATAGTAGTATTATTTCTTGATTGGCAATACTATCAAGATGAAAGAAGCCTCCTAATGTTTGTATAATCTGTTGAGCAGACCTTCCTGATTTAGATAAGTTAATTTGAATATCTTTTTCTTTAAACCAATTTGCAAACGCTACATCGCCATTTTGAAGTCTCCAGTATGCGTGACTATCAAATAATTTAGGAAATACTATAAATCCTTCAGTACTTGAAATAATTATTTCAGCAAAACTAATATTAAGTAAAGTAGACCGTTTATAATCAGTTGGGAATACAAGAGCAAGTTGATTTTCATTACTTTGCTCAGTAAGCCTTATACTATTAGCCCATCTATGCCCGACATTATGTCTATTTGTAATAAATTCTGGAGACATTAATTCAAATTTAATGTCAGTTTGATTTTCTTCAATAGAAACTTCCAATTCTTTTTTACTTGAGCAAAGAGTAGCTCTAGTTTTTCTTATAGTATGTTCTGGTGTAGAACGCCAAATTGGTGGATACCAGATTTGTAAGGTATTTGCACCTTTTTTATCTACCTGAATATGGTTCTTGAATAATTCATGTGCCTTAGATTCCTTTATCGAACGAGAAAATATAACTGTTGGATGAATCATCACTCCATTAGGATTGTTTGGTAAAGGGCGATAATTGTTTATGATAAATTCTTTTGAAAAATCAGATATATTCTCTAACCATTGCATAGGAATTGCTAAAATATTATTCGTAATGGTTCTCAAATTCCAAAAATCAATTAGATCATACGGCTTATTTGCATCTAAAATGATAAGAGATGGATCAATTCGATAATTATTTTTTATTTGAATATTTGCGCTGGTAATTTTGAGTGGACACCAATATTCAGATTCATATAGTTCTTTTAATTTATTACCATCGAGATGAATTTCTTGGGGTGAAAATACTTCTTTATAAAAACTCTCATAATAATTTACATTTTTATGCTGTGGAAAACTTCCAAAAATACAAGCACTAAAAAGATTGATATCTTTACTTGGTCGAATATGTATGAAATTTGGTTTTCTCTTATGAATAAATTGAAATTCATTTCTATACAAATGTTGATAGACTTCCGTCACACTCAATCCATATCTATGATTTTTTTCGGTATCATTTATCAGGAGATCAGATAATTGAAGAACTCTATTTTGCTCATAATTTAAACATGAGGCTATGCCCTTTTCGGCTTCTACAATAAAATCTGGTTCAAAGAAATCTAAATACCCATTTATTATTTGATCTGCATTCTCAAATTTGTAACCATCTCTTTCCCACCATTCTGGAATTTTTTTAAAATAAGGAATAATTGGATTATACATTCCACCCCAAAGACAAGTGTTAATACGAAATATTTCTAATAAACTTTTACTATCGGTAGGATTAACTACAAATCCAAATCTAATAGGACGTAGCGATATATCAACATTAATTTTTTTCATAAATGCTCACTTAGCAAAAATTTTTCTTTAGTTGAATAAATTCTATATTGAATAATTAATCTAGGTTGATTTTATTTTTTTATTTTTTGCAGATTTATACCTGTCTTTTAATTCAATGTCATTGTATCTATCTGTTATAACGCTGGAACTATGTCCCGCATCATCACGCACATGAGAAACAGGACGGCCTCGTTTATTGATATCGTCTGAAATGCCGGTATGCCTAAGCCAATGTACAGTTGCAGATTCCATAGCATCTGCCTCCGAGAAATATTTGTCCTCCCGAAGCTTATTAACAGTTTTATCAAAACAGTGTTGAACTAGTCTTCGAATGTAACGTGAGTCAGTCATTGATCCTTTACCTTTTTCTTTGGGCAAAAGGTAGTTTTTTTCATTAGGTGAGGGTAGAGGAGTGAGGCTCAATTTTTCACGATAGCGCTTTAAGGCAGAAAGCATATCATCACTGACCGCAATTTCACGTAATTTATTACCTTTTCCGACAATTTTAAACCACCATGAAGCATCAGTTTTTTTATAAAAATGCTTCATCATGGGAGTCCAACGATCACTGGATACTAACTCAGAAATACGTAAATACAACAAATACAATGCGGATAAAATAAATAGTGTTCGTTCATGTTTTTCAGGATTTTCATCTGCTAATTGTCTTGTTACTTCAATGCAGGTTTGCCATTGTTTCTCTGATAAACGCATGACCGTAGCTTGTTGCTGACGTTTTTGGAAATATTTGTTTTTTTGTTTAATGAGCGCAACTGGGTTAGCAGTTATTTTTTCATCTATCAATAAATAATTATAGAAGCTCCCTAATACAGTAAATATTTCGCGAAGCGATTTTTGCGATAATTGATAATTATTTTTATCTGGACGGTCACCTTTTTTGAAATCTTGTTTGCTGACAGTCGCAACGAAAGGCCGCCATTTTGAATTCGATAGTCTTAAGCCGTTTCGCTCAATAAACCGAGAAACTTTTTTTGTACCAATCCATGATTTTGGAGGATTGAGACAAAATGTAATATAATTTTCAATATCTTGCCTTTTCAATTCTAATATTGATTTATTTTCAATACGCCAAGACCATTGAGTTAATCTTTCAATTTCACGTCTATACGATTCAAAGGTTGCATTATTCCCACTATACTGTTTGAGAAAATCTAACGCCGCTTCAAGATCACTACTTGAAAAAATGTCATTATTGGTTTTGGAATTAAGTGATTCGTACACCTTATTTAAAGTATCAAATATGGGTTTAGGGATAGGATGTTTTTTCATTGTATTTCCTATCTAATTTTTTTACGCTTAAATTTCTTTTGTTCAACAGGAAGTATGCTTTGAGGTAACTCTTTTAATTTCTTTTCTAAAAACTTTTTGATTTCAGATTTAGTTGGTAATTCTAATTGATATTTAGATACAAATAATTTATTATCTATTCCACCTAATGCATATTCAGCTAATGCCTCATTTTTTTCCGTGCACAACAGAAGTCCTACGGGAGGATTGTCTCCTGAGTGCATTTCGTTCTTTTTATAATAATTTACATATGTATTCAATTGACTTACATTTTCATGGTTAAGCTCATTAATTTTTAATTCAATTAAAAAATGGCATTTGAGAATTCTATGATATAAAACCAAATCAATAAAATAAAATTGATCGCCAATCAATATTTTTTTGTTACTTGCCTCAAAGCAAAAGCCCCGACCCATTTCTAAAAAAAATGAATTTAATTGTCTCAGTAACGCATTTGCAACAGTTGCTTCATTGACTTCCTCATGCTTCACGCCTGCAAATTCAAAAACGTATGGTTCCCGAATAACGTCCTGAATATCATGAGCGGAAGTGCCTGTAGCAATCATTTTTGTTAGCTTCGCTTTATTCTTTGAAAGACCTAAACGTTCGTAGTATAAAGTACTTATTTGACGTCGTAGCTCTCTGGAACTCCAATTACCATGTATGCTCTCAATTTCATAGAAACTACGTTTGAGTGGATCCTCAATTTTCATTAGCTCTACAAAATGACTGTAGGATAGGGAAGTAATAAGTTTTTCGGGTGATAATGTAGGGATATCCTGAGGTTTTTGGATTTTTTTGTTTGCTTTTGATTGGCCAGACAGTGTCTTGCCAATTGCAGCTGGGAGCTCTTTCGTTTGAACTAGTATTTTTAATTGGCCAGACGCTGTCTGGCCAATTTGGGGATAAAGATCATAAAATTGTCTGTACTGCTTAAGGCTTGTATAAGCTGTAGAAGGAATTTTCTCTTTTTGTAACTCATCCGCTAATAAAGTTATGGTATTGGAGCCGTATTTAACACGATCTAGCCCTTTTTGTTCGTATTCTTTAATATATAAACCAATGAGCCAGTTTCGCATAGTGAGCGCCATATTAACAGAGCGACCGGCTTGTTTTGCAAAAGCTAGGTGAATATCTTGTATTGATTTTGATAGTTCCTTAAATTTCACTTTGGCTCCAAAGGCTACAATCGGCCAGACACTGTCTGGCTAATTCTACCATTTTTCTAACATATTTAAAAATAAGAGATGAATGTACTAAATGTACCATAAATTCATATAGATGTATATAGCCCAATAGTATAGACTATTGGGCTTATTAGAGATTGTGGCGCGGTGGCTTCACGTCCGAATTTTTATTGGTTGGGTTTCCATAAGCGCTTTTGAACCAAAATTCGTAACGGGTTTTGTAACTGCTTGCAAAATCGGATTTCCCGCTTTCACAATATCAATGAGCGTCATATCCCAATACTTCTTAGCAACGGACTTTGTTTTGCAGAAATATTTCTATAATAGGCACAATACAACGCCGTAGCGCCTGTCAACCCAGAAAACGCCATATAAATACCTGGAAACGTCCTGTCTCCAAAATATTGAATTAACGAAATAGAAATAATAGGCACGGTACTCCCAAAAAGAGCCATGCTGGTGTTAAATACAAATGAAACACTCGTATACCTTAACTGCGTGGGAAAAACTTTCAGCAAAACCCCAAATATAGGGGCAGCAATTGAAGAGACAATTATGCCCAACATTAACAATCCACAAATCACTGAAAGATGTGTGCCCAAAGATAACATGTAAAAAATGGGATATCCAAAAACAAAAGAAGCGCTTAAGGCAAGGAACAACAATTTTTCATTCCCTATTTTATCGGCGACGCGCCCTACTGTTGGGACTAAAATAGAGATAAAAGCCAAAGCAACCGTCGAGAAAATCAGCCCCTTTTGGCTGCCAAAGTTCGCAATTTCCGAAATGTAATTCGGAATATAAATAGTATACATATAAATTGGCACAGATAAGCCCATGACTAAAAATATCATTAACACGATATCACGCCATTGATTTTTAAAGGCATCTTTTACAGGCGTTCGGCTGAGTTTGTTTTCAGCTTGAACCTTTTTGAATTCTACGGATTCTGCCCCACTTACCCGAAGCACTAAAGAAACTAACCCAAGAAAAATAGACAATAGAAACGGGATCCGCCAACCAAAACGAAACATCTCTTGTTCTGGCAAATAAGAAGACACCGCTAAACACGTTACCAGACCCAATAAAACACCAAAATATGAGCTGCCTAAAACGAGTGAACCAATAAAACCATTTTTACCAGAACCCATGCTTTCGGAAAGATAGACGGCAACCCCGCTTTGTTCCCCGCTTACCGCAAATCCCTGTACTAATCGACAGAGCAGTAGCAACAATGAAGACATCAAACCAATCTCCGCGTAAGTTGGTAATAGTCCTATACAAGCCGTTGCAACCGTAATTATAATAATCGATTGAATTAACGCAATTTTTCTACCATACTTGTCGCCAATATGACCAAAAAGCATCGCACCAAATGGTCGAGTTAGGTATCCGCTGGCAAAGACACTAAACATTAAAAGCTTTGACACAAAAGGATCTTCGTGCGGAAAAAAATTCGCCATAATATACTTTGACAAATAGACGTAAACGATGAAGTCGAAAAACTCCATCACATTTCCAACGAGCCCCCCGGTTATCAATTTTCTATTCAGCGCTACACTAAACATCCTGGTCTCCTATTCGTCCTACTTGTTCTGGAAAATTGCTTGAATTCAATACAGGAGGATTATACCCCCCGAATAACGTTCATAAATATCCCGCACGAGCCCATAACAATGATCGCCCATATGAATAAATGCGCTTTGATATTCTTTGATATTGTCGCGTATTCCTGGGTCGGCTTCACGCGTTGCAAATGAATACATCAAATGAAACCCTTCTACTTTTCGAGTACAAATCGGAATATTATTTTTACGATAGCATTTTTAAAATTAAACCCAGAGCAGAAAAATCGGTGATTACCATTGAAAATATTACCCTTTCTAAGGAGACATCGGCACACGAAAATGCAAAATAACTGTGCCATTGTGGCAGGCCCTGAGGGATTTATTGTTATACCTGTTATATGAGTTTCATATAAAATTTATTCCTATTTTATTATTCTTTGACTTCTATATATTTTTTTATGGGGATATTGGCCAATTCTGGCATAGCCAGTTTTAATTCGTCTTCATAGCCGAAGTAACGAAACTCTTTTATTCTTTCTGGAAAAAGAACACCATCAAGGTGATCACATTCATGTTGTACTGATCTTGCGTGAAATCCTTCAACAATCCGTGAAATAGGGCTACCCTCTGGATCATAACCACTGTATTTGATTTTTTTGTAGCGAGGTACCAGACCTCTCAGTCCCGGCACACTTAAGCAGCCTTCCCAGCCATCTACCATTTCATCGCATAAAATTTCAATAATAGGATTAATTAAAATAGTATGAGGCACTGGTTTTTCATTAGGATACCGCGCACTGTATTCAAATCCAAATATAATGACGCGTTTATTATGGCCTATTTGAGGAGCAGCTATACCAACCCCACCTTTTTCTTGCTTGGTATCTTGCATATCTTGTATCAAATCATAAAGGGCTCGCGTTGAAAAATTTTCAATGGGAGATGACACAGAAGCCAGTTGAGGATTTCCCATTTTTACGATGGTTAAAATGGACATATTGATTAACTCTTATAAATTTTATTTGTCGAAAAATGAGCAAAAGCATCTTTAATAAAAATGGGTTGCTCAATCCAGGGAAAATGACCTGCATTTGGAATATTAACAATTTCAATATTATTCCGATGAAACCGCCTGTCTTCTTCAAATAGTGATAAGGGTGTAATGAAATCGTGAGTACCACCAAGAATCAATACAGGTATTTTTTCTGGAATCCAATTGATTGTTGAATATGCTTTAGAGCCCTTGGTAATCCACCAATAGGCTGTATCAACATTAATAAAAAGACTTTCTATTAACTTGATTCCTTGTGCACGCGTGTCTTCTGGAAATGCATAAGGCACCAACGCCAAGTACTGTTCTCTTGCGGTGTTAAGTGTTGGTACGCTTAAAAATGCGTTAACCGCATTGGCCGCAAAAGGTAAATTATTTTCTTTTGCGTATTTTTCAAATTTATCAATATTTAATGTAGGTAAAGTAGGAGGAATGGGGGCTGTGCTTAAAATCACGAAACCCTTTAATATTTTCTCTAGCTCTGGAAAAAATAAAGGAAAATAACCAGCAAATGAATGACCAACAAGAATAGGATTATCAAATTTATTCATGGCAGCAAGAAAATAATCGCCCCATTTTCGGTATATCTTATCTGGATCAAGTCCAGTGTTATCTTGGAGATTCGAACCATTCAATAAAAAATCTATTACCCAACAGTTGCCATCAACCTCAATCTCTTTGACTAGGGGTAATAGATAATTAGAATCAATTCCTGGACCGCCGGGAAGGAAGAGCCAATTACAAGCAATTTTTCCTGGGTTGGATTTAATCAACTTATATCTTGTGAAATTTTCATCAAAAAAAATATTATTTGATCCCATTGGACTTATCCTGCGGTTTTAGGCTTTGAATTAAAATGTCACAAATAAGTTTTTTATGAGAGTCTCTTTGATTTTTTGAAAGATTATACGAGTTGGCAAAATCAAAAAATGCGTAAGATGCGAGTCCAAAAACGACCCCTGATAATACTTGATAATCTTGATCAGACCGCACAAGTTTACTTACCTGTAGCGCTCGTATGTGTTCAGGTATATCAAACAGCGGGTGAGGCATGATACTAGGTGCATAAAATTGAGAGGTATTTGGTTCCAGGGCTTGCCAATGAACCAGCATGCGCATGTTAGGTTTCGCATAAACAGAAAAACGCACCTCAACTAAATCATGTACAAAATTTTCCAAGGTGTCATGACGAACAGGCCGGAAGTCTTTTGTCGCCCCATCAATGCAATATTTTTTCACACACACCCATAGATCTTCTTTAGACTGAAAATGATGATAGATAAGACTTTGATTAATTTCCGCGGTTTTAGCGATTTGGCTGATTGATGCGCCCGCAAAACCTTTCGCGATAAATACTTTTAGCGCGGATTTTAAAATAGTGTCTTTGGTTGTATTCTTTTTCATGTCATTGGGCACTTGAAATATGTTGGATGAGCACTCTATCATAAAACTGAATGATCGTTCAATATATTGCTTTTGTTTTATATAAGCAATGATGTATTTTTTTGCATGTGTCAGCCTCATTAAAATAGTAAGGCTTGTAGTTTATTGATTAACTATAGTCGAGTAAGTCTTCGCCCAGGATACGGCGACAACGTCTGCCTCAACCACTATTGGCGATAGCTCGACAAACACTTTTTCTCAAACAGATCGCCTATTTTTTAGGAAAATCGTATATAGGGGTACTAGGGATTTTCCCTCCAAAAAAGACAAAAACCGCTGCAGCCTTTGATACACAAGGCCTCTCAGAGAGGTATACCTTTCCCATTGCCGTTTAGACCAGTTAAAATCGTGCATTTTGGGTATTAAGATGGCAACTGAAAAACGTATCAAGATTATCACCGAGTCTGAAGTTCAAGAACTCTACAGTCCACTACCCTTGACAGCAAGCGACCAACGGTTCTTTTTTGCTTTAGACGATCGGGCGGCGCAAGAAGAGTGTAAGAAACTAAGGCAGCGTCGTTCTCGCTGCATGCTAACCCTACTGCTTGGCTACTTTAAAGCCAAGATGATCTACAAAAAATTGAGATTGCGAAGCAAGCTTCGCCTGTTGCCTGGTACAATATCAATTTGAAAGGTACCTACAATTTTGAGTTGAGTGATGATTTACAAAATTTAGAGGAAATGATGCGGTCGATTGATGGATATTTATCAGTATAAAAAAGTATACCACTCTGGGAGGCCGCTTGTATCAATGGCTGCAGCGGTTTTTGTCTTTTTTGAAGGGAAAATCCCTAGGACCCCTCATATGCTAACGGTTCCAATCCTAAAATTGTTCTTCGTCGATTTAATTCTTGCAAAGAATTTTTATCAAATTGATTTATTTGAGGCATCAAACATTTTTTTAATGAACTATATGAACCAACATAAATAAGCGCATCAAAAGTATCCTTGAGTTTATACTTATCAAATAAAATAATTTCCTTATTATCTTTATATACACTTGCTTGAAAAAATTGTGATGCAGGAACATTTCCCAATTCATTGTCAGATAAATCAACAGCAGAATATAAAGGTACATCTTTAAATTGTTTATGCGATAATAATGACTCTGAGTAACTGATTCCTATAACTTTCATTGAATCTTTTAACGTTTTATTAATAATGGATGTAATCGTTTGCATTTGTTCATCAAATATCTTATCCGGTATTTTTGTCAAATGAAATTCAGAATAAATAAGTAGGACTTTTTTCTTCTGATTTATACCAAATTCTTTTGCTAATGTAGCAGGAAGAATTTCTCTTTCATAACCCACTTGATTTTTCCAATCTTCTATATTATTAATAGAAGCCCAATTAATAGATGGGTCACCACCAAGTACACGAATTTTCTTATCTTTAGGTAAAGCGAAGTTAATTTCGCGAATTTTTTTCAATAATTCAAAATAGATATTGGCTTCGCCAAACAAAGTTGCGCTTTGTGTTGATTCACGCCACAACTTTTGAAGTTCATTCACATCAACTTCTTTTCCATAAATATACTCATCCAAGATATTCTGATAATCGGTATTTGCAAATTCAAGAATAACCACATCAACTATTTCCTGAAATTTTTTATTTTCAAATAATTGATGAAAAAACTGATGAGCGTTTTCTAAATGATGACCACCCTCGCCTAATCCAATAATATTGCAATGCTGAAAAGTTCGGATAATATACTCTTCCGCATTAGTTCTATCATTGTATGTTAGGTGTGTCATATATAGCCCTTGATTTTGCTTATTCGAAGCATTAAACATAAGTTTTTAAATCAATTATAGCTACAAATCAGAATGTCCCCATCTTCAACTTTAAAAAAGCAACCATCTTATCAGTTCGTAAGTTCTTGAATGTAAGCTTAATTTAATCGGGTTTTTTTGTCCAATTATTAGGTTATTTGATCTATAATGATATATGATAGCTCAAAAAACAAGAGGTGTGAATTATGGCTAGCACCAGACCAAAAAGCACGGAACTTTCTGAATTTACTTCTTTTTCAGTAGCTCCCATTGAAGGTGATTCTGCTAATACAAGAGTTACAGTTACATATAAAAATCCAGGCGATTTGAATCGTGAACCACCCTTATCATTTAAATTTTTTATCTCTGGACAAGAACCTGTCGAGAAACCCATGGTGTATTCAGAAGAACGAAAGCAATGGGAACTTAGTTTAGATGTTTCTAACAATGTACGTGGGTATTTTCAAATAAACGGGCGCACTCCGCAAGAGTTAAATCTTGAATTGAAGGATGGAGAGCCATACCCTTGGATTTATAAAGATAAATCAGTTGCTCAAGGCACATTAACAAGATGTCTTTACAAGGCTGATGGGTCAATAAACCCTCTCGTATCCGATACTAAAGACACTACATTAGAAATAGGTGATCGATTAGTTACTGTTTATCTTCCACCTGGTTATAATCCCGAGAGAAAGCCACCTTATAATCTACAAATTACCTTGGATGGCGATGACTTATATGCAGCTATTCCAACCAATGTCACGTTAGATAATCTTATCGCAGCAAAAAAAATTGATCCAGTTGTCGCAGTGTTTATTCCGCCTTGGCATGGTCCTCCTGATTTAGAAAGATACCCAACAGGTGAAGGGGGTCCTCCTGGATACTCGCACGCTATGCGAATTAAAGAGTATGCTTGCAATACCAAAGTTGCGGCAAATTTGGTCTCACTGCCTGCGACGCTTCGTGAAAGCTTTAATGTTACACAAGATCCTGAGCAAACTGTTATTACTGGAATCAGTATTTCAGGTGTGCAAGCACTTTATACAGCCTTAAGTTATCCTGATGTGTTTGGAAATGTCATTGCGCAGTCCCCAGCGCTTCACTGGGGTCCAAATGTATTGTTAATGTCAGAGTTACCAGACCCAGATCAAAAATATATGCAAGCATCGATTATTACGCCTGATGGGTTATATCAATTAAACGAAAATAAAACTGAATATACTCGTTTTCTAGATTTAAGTGATATGAAAAAATTGGGATTAGATGAGTTGATAAAAGAGGGGCTAAAAAAGGGAAATGTATCTTTTTATCATGCTTTAAGTCTTGCGCAATTTAGAGAGCTTAATCGTGCATTAAAAGATAATGGCGCTAAGTTTGATATAAATGGTAACGCTGGCTCTGCTTGGCTACCTGATATGATTTCAGAAGGCGGTCATTTTGCTAAACCAGATAAAGAAAAGCCACTTAAAGTTTGGTTACAATCAGGAATCAAACAAGAGATGCCTATGGGAGAGCTAGATATTGCAGAGCAAACCGAGATAACTGCCGAGTTATTACGCCAACAAAAATACACTGTTGCAGGAGAAGTTATACACCAAGGTGGGCATTACGCTACCCATTGGCGATGCGGTTTACCTGATGCATTAGTTGCAATGCATCAACCAGTAAAAGTTGCAGAGGCTAAGCTGACATTTGATGAACTACAAGTACAAGCTGCTTTAAGTAAGAGTAAAGCAGATGGAGAAGCTTCTTCATCACTTGATAGTCCATTATCCAAATCTGAAGTTAATACAAGTGGCAGCATACAGGATAAAGCTAAAGAAAAAGAGAAAGAGAAAGATTCTTTATCGAATCCGGACGGTTCTACTAGAACAAGAAGATTAACTTAATTTGTGTGTGGAGGTCTTTATGCCAAACAATTCCTACGAAAATCCAAGTAGAGACGCTAAACCTGAGCCCATGACATGTTCGATATGTGGTAAAGCCCTTCCTTGTGGAGGACATAAAACAGGAGGCGGTGGGGAAGAAGATAGTTCTAAAGATGATGCGAAAATGGCATCGTCGTCTGAATCGACTAGTTCAATGGAAAATGCTCAGTCACCTCAACGGGAACGAGGACTCTCTATTGAAACAGTGGGATTAATAACTATTTATAATGATGATAAAAATGGAAATTTAACGATATTGAGCAAGAAAGAACTGTCGAAAGATAATAAAGAAACACTAGAGAAAGAAAATTTATTAAGTATCATCAAAGCGGAATTTGATGAGTTCAAAAACAGCTTAGAAAGTCGAGGGGTTCAAGTTGATAAATTTAATGTTGATCTTAAAGGAGATAAATTAACAATTAACATACCAAGTCTTGAGCACTACGATAAATTTATTCAACAATTGTATCAAAAACAATTATTACATAAGGATCCTGTTGAACAGCAGGAAAAAAAGAACGCGTCAGTTGACTCGAATAAAGAAAGTCCTCAAAAACAGGAAGAAAAAGAGTTCAATCCTTCGCCATTTTCGAGGAATTTAAAACGAAAATAAAATATCAAATATTTACCATTAGCATGAACTTATGCCTATGTTTTGTAGAGTGTCTAACAGAACGAAAACGTATTATAGTAACGCGTCATTGATCTTCATAGTATTATTTGGGTGTTTCGTTTATGCGCAATAAATTGGTTTTTTGTACCGTTGGTTGTATATGGTAAGGCCATTGCTTAATAACCATAGGTAAATTAGATTTATGCCAACTGTTAATGGTGCTAGGGCCGCATCTGATATAGCTATTATTAGTTAATATCGTACACTTCCTGAATGCGGGATCTTCATCATCTTTAAGAAAAGCATCAAAAAATTTCACCAGATATGTATTTATCGAATGCGTTAATTCCCAACCATTCGCGGTTCCAATCACAGGAGGCGCGCCTTGTTTATTTAGATATTCCAAATAGACTTGATAAGCTGGTAAATATACCAATGTTGATATATCACTGAAATTCATGTGATAACTATAATCATGATCTTGTTCATTTGGTGAAAATCCAACTAAATATCCGTTTTTTCCTAGTTCAAAATTAACAGGTAAAGGAGATTCTGATATCCTATTTGAGGATATTGCATGCATAAATGGAATATTGAATTTCTTTTGTGATTCACCTGTTGTATCAGAACCAATATCAAGTGTTGCCGCTGCTTGGAACCAATTTGGGTGAGTATGTGCAACATCAGCAATGACTCTTGCACCGATAGAGTGACCAAATGCACCAATATGTTTCAAATCCATTATAGAAAATAGTGGATTCAAAGAATGTAAACTGAAAATTTTCTCGTATACATACGATACATCTTCTGCTTGCAATGGTACAAATTTCTTTTCAATTTCATCGTGATCTTTAATTTGTGCAGCATTAACAATGTGGCCATTGGGTAATGCAACAAAATTAATAAAAGGTGTGCTAATACTAACTACAATATACCCCTGACTTACTAATTCGGTAATGAAGTTTTCATATAATTCTGCAGGGCAACCAAAACCAGGACTAAAAAGTAGTACAGGAAATTTTTTTCCGGCAATAATAGGTGCCTTCTCTACAGAATAACTTCTGATGGTGCTTAGTTGCTGAACTTGTTCTGGCGTAACGTCAGGAACGTGGCTTAAACCTTCTTGTTCTGTTTTGATAAAGGGCGGATAATAAAGTACGCCTAACTGACTTGGTGTTACAATGGGATAATAAATACGTGTAACTATTTCATGACAATAGCTCGTATTATTTGGACTAAAGTCATCCTGATTAGTTCCATTAAAATTAAAGTCTGGGCAGTTGTTTTGATTAATCCAGTGGAAATCCTCAAAGGCAACACCATACTGCCCGCTGGGTTTTGATAAGTAGCTATTCAAGCTCTGCGCGACACTTGTGGTATTGTAAGTTGATATACATAATACCAAGAGGAAAGTGAGAAATGATAACAGTTTTTGCTTCATAATTTTTACTTCATTCATACCAAAGCATAATTTTTCTAGTTTAGTAAGACAGTATAATTACTATAAATATTACTGTCAAACAGTATTAGTGATGAATTAATTTTTTTGGTGTAAGAATTTCGCTAAAATCCTCATCATATTTATGCCTTAGATATTCGATGCAGTCTTGCATATTAGCAATAAAATCATCAAATTCGCTAGAAAATAAATCAGGATAGTGTTTTTCCAGCATCATTAGAGCTTGAATATCACCCCTCTTTTCTGCACTAATTTTTTGGTGATATAGCTGAATTACAACATCTATAGGTAATTTATTAATCACTTTCACAAGAAATACCCTCTCATTTCTCCTGCTTTAAAAATACCCCCGAACACCTTTTAAAACAATCAGGAATTCTTAAAATCGATATCCGCCCAAACTGCTAAATGATCAGATGCCATCTTTGAATGATAATAGTTTTCTTCAACTAGATAAGAACAAATTTGGTTATCATTTTTAATCTTCACTAAAATAAATCCTTCCTTCATTGCAGTTTCATCATTACAACCAATTTTTTGTATCTGTGCAGAAGGAATAAAAACACCGCTATTTTTTATATCGAGATTATTACTCAATAAAATATAATCGATCTGTTTTACAAAATCATCTTGTAATAAATCCTGTCCTCGATGCGTAGGAATGTATTGTTTGATAGCGTAATGATGGAGCTTCCCCAAACTTTGCAAAACATCAGCGCTTTCAGTTTGATCTGTGATATCTGTGTTCCAATCACCTAGTGCAATAAAACTATCTTGCTCGGTTAATCTTTCAATCGACAGTTTGTTTGTAGATAAACCGATATCATGGCCAAGATACCATTTTAAAAACAGCAATTGATCTCTATTCCTCGCAAAATTAGGTGTTTTTGGATTACCAAATCCAAATGCTGGCACGGTGTGTAATAACAAGAAATGAACTGTATGACCTTGAATAAGTAAAGTCACATCCGTAAAATTTTTATCGAATAAAGGCATATCATTTGGTAATGGTTGACCACGTTCGTCTAAATAAAGTGATAAATCAATGTTGGGATTAAATTCCTTCCAAGAGATTAGGTTAAATTGCTTTACTGATATTACTTCAAATCTAGTTAATGCTGCGGTAGAATATTGCGCTGGAAACATACCGAAATTAACAGGATCACAATATTTATTTCTTTCTAGTATGTCTGGATTGCGAACATATTCTCCATTGGCATTTCGCAAAGCATTTTTACCGGTGTTTGCTGGAAAATAAATGTGATTTTTAAGCTCGTTGTTGAAAATTTCCAATGCAAAGAGGTCAATATTTTTTCCAATCGACGTATACTTTTCATTGGGAACACCTGGTAAATCATATTGGATTTCATTCACAGATAAAATGTCGGGTTTTAATTGGTTTAAAATAAATTTAACGGATTGCATTTGCTGAGATGTAAGTTTCTCAGATTGGATCTTTACACTATCTAGCTCCTGAATATTAAATTGTACTATTTTTATTGCGTAGGTATTGGTAGTTAAAAACATTGACGATAAAATAAATAAACCGGAAATAACTGATGTAAGCAGTTTCATTTTTGTCTTCCTTATCATTATTATATCCAAAATTCTTCATGTACCATTAAAAGAGGATTTTCTCAAAGTTTTGAGGTTCTTTTTTTCTCTTGCATATGTTGATCTTTCTTAGCTGGCTCAGTGGACATGATAGTTGAATCTAATTCATCATAACTAAGATCAGGGTTTTCTCTATGATCTGCGATTCCTTTTTGCTTCATTTTCGCAAATTCAGTATCTGATAATAGTGTCTTAAACATAGCGTTTATTTTTGCTAAATGTTCAGCTTCTCCATTGGCTTCTCTTGAAGTATATACTTTAAATAAAGCTAGCCTTAGCTTTTGGTTGTCTTTTGTGCGAACATAACTTTCTTGACCACATAAAGAGAGAACTTCGGTGAGAAAATCTAATGCATATTTATCTGTTTTGGTAAAAAATATTCGAAACATTAGAGAATTCTGATTTTTGTTTAAACTGTCACAATAAGAATGTAACTTCTCTCGCACACTTTCTATATTAAAAAGGTTTGGACAAGATTTAATATGTTTCAGTTTATCTTTTACATATAGTTCTTTTCTATATGATTCACCGAAGTGATCACTTGCGCGCTCCATATATTTTTTATCTGCATTGAAATTCGATATAAATTCAAGCCTTACTTTATTTAATAACTTTAATTGATTCAAATCGTTATTCAACATTGCATTATCTGACCATGAATAACCAAAATAATCCTTGAAAAAAACTTTTTCTGGTGTAGCTAAAAATACCTCTTGGAAAGTTTTAGTTTTCATACACTCATTAAGAATTTGATCCATAGAGTGCATATTCTTTTTAGTTACGTATATATTCGAAGAAAGAATGATGCCTTCCATTAGAATATTTTGACTATTTTCTAATAATTCATTTATGCTTTTTATTGATAAAGCAATACAATTTTTGTCTTTTTTTGCTTCGGGCTCTCTATACTTAGTTTCTAAATCTTTTTGTGCGCTCTGAGATTTAATTCTAATAAGGTTTTTGAATTTTTCTTTATCTAGAATTTGAATTTCTTGGGGGAAACCTTTACTATCGATATAATAAAGCTTTGCATTTTCTTGCTTTCCTACTAAGGTAAGACAGCCTATATATTTACTTATATCTTTTTTAATTATGCTTAAATCATTCAAATTATAATACATAAGATAACCCATCTGAAAAGCATTTCTGATGGAGTTCACAAGCTCATCACTATTGTTTGTAACAATAACATTGCTTTCTTTAAGTATGTTAATCCTGCTGGGTAAAATTAATGTCCATTCGTCTTTCACCGGATTATAATTGAGCACTATGGCATGAGTGTATGTTGCCAATATCATGGAAACAGGGTAATTAATATTTGATCGCAAACATTGCTGTTTTAATGTTTCTAAATAATTTTTTAATTCATCATGTTCAGTATTTTTTATAAATACGCCTTGTAAATTGGCAGCACATATTATACCTCCTTCTCTTTCTACAGAAGCGGTAGCTAAAAGCGGGAATAATAAATCCTTTTGTTTATCCATAATAAATTTTCCATTATGGAGTTGTTTATGCATATCAATAGATTGAAATAATTCAATACCATCAAAAAAATAGAGAAGATCGAGGTCAATGAGCTCCTCGGGAGTAAAATTCCTCAATTTTGCATTAACTCTTTTTTGTAAGGCATGGGGATCATATTCACTATCTTTATGTTCCCTTCTCAATTCTTCTTTAGATTCATGTAGCAATTGTATTTGTCTATTTTTAATTTCTTTAATTACTCTGCGAAAATCTTCACGGGGAATACGATTAATGCGTTCTGATATTTTTTTAAATCGTTCTAGCTCAATTAACTCTCCTTTGTCGTCAAGTATAAAAGAGGTTATTAGTCCCATCATGCTATAGCCCTGACATACTCCATCTGGATGTCCGTAATTCGCTGTTAAGGGTAAAGATAATGAGTTTAAGTTTGCAGCATTAATAAGTGTTAATTCAGCTGTATTGGCTGTTTTATAATAAGTGGCTTGAGCCTGCATCGCGCTAAATACTGCCTTGAGTTTTTCTGTTACTCGTGATGCTGATATTTCGTTTAACTGTTGGCTGTCTCGCTCAAAATGATAAAATCTGTTATTAAATTCGATGAGTAGTATAGAGTCGTCTATTGGAGTTGCAAGTTCATTAATGTACTTATTAATATATCCACTATCTAGATCGCGATCATTTTCTGAATGCAAGCGTAAAAATCCGCAAGTTTCTTTTAGGCTTTGCATTTTTGTAAGTAGCCATGCTTGATCGCTAAACTCTCGATGAGGAAATAATTTTAACATAGGTTTAAGCTGATCATTCAATACATCATTCAACTTGGCTATCCATATGTAAGCCTCTCGACCAAGCAATGAAACATCTCTTTTAGCGCCGGCCTTAATAAGTGATTCTAAAAAATACGGTTTCTCATGTATAACAGCATAAATAATCGGTGGTACTGGTAATGCTTCCTTTAACAGGGGTCTATCAATATGAATTTTAGGATGCTTAAGTAAACAATCAAACAATGGTGTGTTATTCTGCTCTATAGCTAACTGTAACAAGGTTTTTAATTCACGAAGATAATTTACTTGATTAATGAGTAGATTTTCTGCGGAGTCAGCTAATTTACATATATTATTTTGAATTGGGAAACATAATTTTAATTTTTCATAGGCTTCACTGTTTATGGTTTTTTTAGGGATTTCTTCTATTGATTTATTTTTATAACTGACATAAAAAATTTTTTCATTATATAGCACTATTATATCTTGTTTTGAATCAAAAAAACTTTCATTAAATGTCAGTGTATTAGGGTCGTACGAAATACGAACCAAATTACGCTTATCATAAACCGATGGGAAAGTGTGATTGATGTCAATGTGTGGATTCTTGCTAATGATATCAATAAGAAAATTAAAATTATTTGCTATTATTGCTTCTTTTACATAGCTGTAAAATGTTTCTGTGTCCAATTTGCGTTCGTTTTCAAATGAGTCATAAACAATGCTGCTCACAAACTCGGGAGGCATAATTTTCGCAATCTGATCATCTTTAGTTTCATTATTAAATTTACTACCGCTTGCAGTCATAAACATGCCTCATCAATCATATGAACTTCAGTAAGATACACATTATATATAATTAACGTACATTCGCAATAATTGCGCATTATGGTAATTGCATCTAATTTTTTTCCTATAATTTGAGTTAAATATTCAATTTTTTTAAATGTTTTTTTCTTGAGCTCTTAACGATACATGCTTCCAACCTATCGAGCCCACTTGAATTATCAATCTTTTTATCAGTTGACGATTTTCAACAATATTGGCAATGTGATAACTAATATAATTAGCAAGAATTAGTACGAATAGGAAAAGCAATATATAATTGGTAAGTTTAAACTTTAATAATTCATATCCCAATAAAGACAGAATAAAAAGACATAATGGAAAATGTATAAGATACAACGTATAAGTATATCGACTACCTTTTGATATGAGCATTAATGCCTTACTTGGATTACTCTCGATTGTGAGAATATAGCAAATTAACAATGTTGCCAAGATACCAAAAACATAACATTCATATGTTGGATGGTCTAAAAAGAAATTTATTTTATAAGTAAATATTCCTAACACCGATATAAAAAGCATTAAATAAATTATTTTAGATAGTTTATTTACATTATCTATCACATAAACCCAAGCAAGAAATACACCAAATAACCAGACTATAAGTAACTTCCATTCCCGAATAAATATACTAATATAAGCCTCATCAATACGTATAAGTGTTAATGTAATTAAGCTAATTACTAATAATATTATGCTTCCAAGCATCCATTTTTTATTGGATATAAAGATCAACGCTACAGCAAATAATACGTAATAGAAAAATTCATAGGTTAAAGACCATAGTGCACCATTAAATTCTCCCGTTTTCCCTGGGATCAAGAAAAAATTATGTAATATTTCTTTCGCTGGCAGAATTGCCTTAGGTCGAACGGTATAAGAGTCACCAGGCAATACATACGTTTCCGAACCAAACAAATGAAAATATTTTATTGTAGTAAAAATTAATATACTAAAAATTAAAGCAACCCATAACGGAGGAAGTATCCGAAAACAACGTTTTTCAACATAGTTTCTTAATGAAAAGAACCCGTTCTTTCTTATGTCAAAGAGTGTGCTATAGGTGATCAGAAATCCACTTAATACAAAAAAGACCATCACTCCAAAATTAGGAAGATGAAATAATAATGAAAAAAACTTATGTGTAACAAAAAAATTCTCGTCTAAGGTTCTATTAATAAAAATCTGAAAATAGTGACCTATAAACACAACAAGGCAGCATAAGTAACGAATCACATCTAAATAACACATCTGTCTATTACTTAATTCTTTCATAGAAAGCCCTTTGCGATAAAATGTATGGTATATTTCAGGGATTCATGATATCACTCATTTTTTAATTACATCACATAATTTTTTGGCTGTCCCGAGCGACGCTTCCATCAATTTTTTGCTAAATGTTATATTACCACAGCGAAACTCAAAGGCTTTTTTCAAGTTTTCATTGTGAAAATAACAAAGTAAAACATTTATCCCGAGTGCTGCATCAACATCCATTCCAATAATCTTAAAGTCCTTTTTTAATTTTGCAATCAGTACAGCATTATTAAAAGGTGCATGACAGCTGAGGACTCGAGAAAACCCGAGCATTTTTGTATAGTCAAGAATTCTATCTACAATCGCTGAATATATGCCCTTTTTACGATAATCTGTATGCACAGCAGTAAACTGCATATAATAACTATCAAAGTTTTTTTGCCAACCTCGTATCATAGCTATGGCTTTATTATTTACATCTACTAACAAATAATTATCCTCAATTAATGTGCTAGTGTTTGGATGGTTCAATAAATTAAGCCTATCATTTTCTTTATCTGATCGTAATTTTTCTTCATCAAAAAATACATCTAAAGGAGAATGTACGTGAAATTCGTTAATATATACATCCCAAAAGTCTTGGGTCGAACTTCTTCGAAAATTAAATACATCGAGGATAGGTTTTGTGAATGATTTGTCTCTAGCGTTATTTATAAATTCAAGTCTCTCATCATCTTTCATAAAAAATCTATCCTGTGTGTTTAAATATAATCAGCATGATAAGAACAAGTTAAGCATTCGATTTCTTTTGATTTCAATCTTCCTGCTTCTTTCCTTGTGCGGTAAATCGAAATATATTGCTATCATGTGGTTTTGGTTCTTGTATGGTTATGATAGATTCATCAAACTGATTATGTGAATAATCAGCAATAACTTTTTTCCAAAATTTTATAGCTGGAGTATTTGGTGGCATTTGCATCACTTCCCATTGACCTGGAAACTTATCAAAAAGTTCAAAAGCAACTCGCTTACCAATACCTTTTCCTTGAAATTTCCCAACTATAAAAAATTCTCCCATGTTCCAATCAGTATTGGGTAAACGAGCTATTTTATTAATAAGTGCGAAGCCTGCGATTTCATTATCTACACGAATAAGAAAGGGATAACGATTTGGTTCTTCCCAATATTTACTCAAATCAATCGCTTCATAAAGTCCATTCTCAGGAAATGACCAATCATATAATTCATAAAAACCACAGGATTTTGATAAATCATATGCATAGAACCTTGCCATATTTTGAATAACGGGCATATGATCTTTTGTTGCAGAAATAATTTTTATATTCAAGTTAAATCCTCTAAAAAAAAAGCATATTAGCAAGTCTCATCAATTTTTGAAGGCATAATTAAGACTTGTTTTACAGAACATAAGGATTCCACAAATTTATCGGTTTCTTCAAAAAATAAGTTATGTCCTGACTCTTCAAAACAAACATATTCTTTATGAGGCGCTACAATTTTTTTAAAATATTCATAAATCGGTAATGGATTAGTTACAAAATCATTTTTACCGGAGAAGATGTATATCGGCGTGCAATAACTTGTTTTATTTTCTAAGTTAATATTTAATATTTCATCAAAAAACTTTTTTGATTTTAATAAATTAAGAGTGCCGCGAATAAGATAAAAGTAATCTAATAAAGAATATTCAGGTACACAAAACGCATTTCTAATTATTATTAGTAAATCAAATTTCTTAATAGCAACAACATTATTTAATTGGAATTGCCACTTCCTAAGAACCGAAAAATCTTTCATTGTTAGATTAGTTAAGTCAGCTTTCTTAAAGGAGTTAAGTTTTTCTAAAGATTTTATCGCTCTTTTATTACTGTTCTCATATGCAATTTTTAAGACGTTATCATAACCTATTTTTTCGTTGATTTTTGTATGGATAAGTTGTCCTATTCCAATATATCCATAAATCAATTCGGGATAATCTTGCGCTAGTTTTAACCCTAGAACGCTCCCCCATGAATGCCCTAAAATAAAGATTTTTTCTTTTTTAAATTGATTTCGTAGGTAGTTTACTATTTCTAATGTATCTGCATGCATTTGATTAATCGTGATAGATTGAGAAATAGATTTTTCATTGGCGCGGTAGGTTTTACCCGCCCCTCTTTGATCCCATTGAATGATAGTAAAATTAGACTCTAATGAATTAAAAATAAATGAAAATGGCATCATAGAAAAACCAGGACCACCTGAAATAATTAAAAGCAAAGGATTTTTCTTATTTTCGCCTCGAACAGAAATCCATTGTTGGATATCACCAATTTTTACGGATTTTAATTCATTAATTCCTTTGCTTAATCGCTCATTACGACCTTCGATTATTTTATATTGTAGGAATTTTCTATAAACTAAAAAAAAAGGAACCAGTACGAAAAAACTTAAAACAAGAATAACCGCACTAGCACATTTTAACATTTTCTTAATTAAATTTAGCATTATTCTTTTCTCACTTCGATACTTTGGGCAATAAATTGCTCTTTGAAATCTGAGAGCTACGCTCTATCACCTTTAATGTAATTCACAGGAAAAGAAAACGTATATACCGTTTCACCTCGGTTAAACAGGGTAACTTCATGATCACTCCTATGAAGTAACTCGACTACATGAGGTCCTATAAATTTTGTCCCGCCTATAATTAGAATATGCATACTATTTATCTTTTTATACCATGATAAGATGATTATTTGTATTTTTTTGCAGTTTTCTTTTTAACAACGGATTTCACTTTTACTTTGATTTCCTTTTTGCTACCTTCCTGAGCCTTCAATTCCTTTAACTCTTGACGCATGACTTTCAGCTTTTCAACAGTTGATTTTATTCTGCTAGATAACTTTTTAATTGCAGCGGATTGCTTCATTTTCATTTACCCTATTTCAATATTTTAAAAACAACGTATTTTGTCATAAATCAGCAAAAAATCATATAGATTTTATGCTTTTTCTCTAATACTTTTATAAATAAAAGGAAGTGTCATATTACTGCGTGATTTATAATTAAATTTAATTTTTGTTATAGGAAAATACTCCGGCAATCGAACAAAAGCTTCAAGATCATTCAAATGCATGACTTCTGAAGCACTGATAATTTGCTGTTTAAGTCTTTGATTCGTGATGGATATACCTGATCGCATAGCGCTTTCACTATAAGATACATTTTCTTTCATTTCTTCAGTTTCACTTTCCCCTAATTCCTTAGATGCCCATTGCGCTGTTTCAAACGATGGATCTCTAAAAAATATGCGTGTATTACATAGATTTGATATTTCTTCTGCCGCATGATTACCATAAATTTTTCTAAGTTGTGATATAGATTGCATACCGGCCACTAAACAGCCACCAAATTTACGGGCTTCAGCAAAGGCTTCAGGTAAGTAGGGCAAGCGTTGTAAGCTGGGTAGTTCATCAAAAATAATCCATATGCGTCGTGTCGTCGATGGCGTTAAGCTCATAAGCGCATTAGCTGCGATATCTAGCCACATAGAAATTAAGGGTTTTAAGGTTTCATGCCTATCTGAAATAGAACTGATGAATAACCAATTACTTTGTGTATCATCTTGTATCCAGCGCCGAATCGAAAATTTATCCTTTTCATCAACGACATATTGAAGACTCTTAATGTAGGTTGTAAGCACGGATTTAATGGAAATCGCCGTTTTTTCTGCTTTATCGGATACTAAGGTTTCTGCTTCAGTACCTTTTAAAAATAATCCTAACGCTTGCAAATCCAAAGATAAAAGGGCTTTCAAAAGAAGATCAATAGATCGATTGGGATTATCTTGAAGCTGTCTTGCAGCGGCTGCAAAAATGGTTCTTGCTGCATTAATCCAAAATGGGTCACTTCCCCCTGGCGGCATAGGCATCAGTGCTGCTGCTAAACTGTCAAAATCAGCATTGTCTCTACACTCATCCCATAAATGCCACGGGGTCGTGCGTTTATCCAATGGATTTAATAATATATCCGTTCCCTCGCGATAATAATGACTGACATACGTACATCCTTTATCATAGATAATAGCTTTATCACCTCTCTTTCGAATTTGATCAAGTAATTCACGAATGCAGACCGATTTACCGCTTCCAGTAGTGCCATGAATCAATAGATGCCTGCATTCAAAATCTTTCGGCATAGGTAAATCAGATAAGGTAATGTCTGAAACTTTCTTTGATTTTTCGATTTGCTTTTTAACTTTTTGCCAATCAGCTATAACATCACCGCGTAATTGCTTGGTTTCCGTTTGTTGCTCACCACGTTTTTTTAACCAAGCATAGATCATAATAAAAAATAATCCTGTTATCATGAATCCACTGCTCATGGCTTTAATGCTAATATTAGCAAGATCTCGAATCGTTTCATGCACCAAAATAGAATCAATAAAGTTTTGTGAAGCCACTTTTATCGTTTCACCGCTCTTATTAATCAAAAGCTGAGTCGCATCATGACGAAAAAATACGATACAATGTGCATATGCCCATTGTATCAAAAGGTAACGCTGATATTCCGTTGTCCAAACATAGGTAAATACCAACGTAGCAG
>Ga0207028_1051_pt1 | contig 30317 bp, 29 predicted proteins | sample Alteio_BWMinCont_41_FD_153287 | JGI IMG/M metagenome (GOLD analysis project Ga0207028, IMG submission 153287) | Enriched cells from forest soil in Barre Woods Harvard Forest LTER site, Petersham, Massachusetts, United States -... | ecosystem: Environmental > Terrestrial > Soil > Temperate forest >... | reverse complement strand
TAATTGGGATCCTTTTAGGATATAAATTACTAGGGCCCTTGGGTGCTTTTATTGGGTTTTTTATTGGCGCTTGGTTTGATAAGGGCCTTAACTTACATTTGCATCAAATACCAAAAGGTCGATCTCTTGCCGTGCAGCAAGCGTTTTTCAAAGCTACTTTTGCCGTGATGGGCCATTTAGCAAAAGCCGATGGTCGGGTGAGCGAGCAGGAAATTCGGTTTGCTAGCAATATCATGGATCGTTTGCAATTAGATGAAAACTTAAAGTTGGAAGCCATCGATTTTTTTAATGAGGGGAAAAGTAGAGACTTTGAACTTCAAAAAACCTTATCTCTTTTGTATAAAGAATGCCGTCAATACCCCGATTTATTAAGATTCTTTGTTGAAATCCAAATAGAAGCAGCTTTAGCCGATGGGGAATTACACCCTGGGGCTAAGCAGATCTTATCCTTAATTTGTGAAGCGCTGCATTTTTCCCAACAGGAATTTGAAAAGTTATGGGAAAGGCAATGGGCAAGCCAAGCCTTTTATCAATGGTATTCTTCGCAGTTTGATCCCAATGCTAGGACCTATCAATATCAAAATACCGGGGGTGGGGGCAGAGCTCGACAAGCCCATGCGAAATCTAATTCTATCTCCTTGCAAGATGCCTATGGGGTGATAGGGGTTGCTTCTTCAGCACAGCCTGCAGAAATAAAAAAAGCCTATAGACGTTTAATGAATCAGCATCATCCGGATAAGCTGGCATCGCGTGGGCTGCCGGAGGGGATGATCAAATTAGCTAAAGAGAAAACTCAACAAATAACCGCGGCTTACGACCTTATTAGAGAAAATCGGGGTTTTCGATAAACTCTTTTCTAATTTTAAAAAATGATTTATAATTTTTCGCTAATTTAACTCTAGTGTAAGGATGTATCTACATGATGATTACCCAAAAAAAACTTGGCGATCTTTTAGATGAAATTCTGAAGGGGAACTGGCGGGCAAGAGATGAGTTAATTTATTATTTTACTTTAGAGAAAAGATCAGCTATGCCAAGAAACGGGTTGGGGCAAGGTAAGAAAGAACAGAAAAAAGAATGTTTTAAGAAAATTTCAAAGGCGGCAAAGAAAGAAAAACCCAATCGGTATGCAATTGCTTTTCTAGGCTTACTATATGAAAATGGGGTAGGTTGTGAAAAAAGTTACACTGTAGCCAAGTCGTTTTATGATAGTGCTGCAGCACTAGGGAACCCTTGGGGACAAGATAAACAAGGAGATTATAATAGTTTTGAAGCTGTAAGACTGGAGAAATTAGTACAAGACTATGAAATGCAAGAAAAAGAAAGAGCTGCAAAAGAAAGTAAGGAAATAACAGAAGGAAAAGAGAAAACAACGGAAGAGAATAAGCAAACAGCAGAAGAGAAAGTTGCAAAAGCAAAGCAGGCAGAAGACAGAAAGAAGAGAGCTTTAGAACATAAGAATTTAGCAAAAGCTCTGTATAAGCTTGCCGCTGTTCAATGCTACGCCCCGGGAAAATACTACGCTCCGGCACACTATAATTTATCTAAGATCTATGGGGCTGAAGGTAGGGAAAAAGAGAAGCAAGAAAGGTTAAAATTAGCTTTAGAACAGAATGAAGCTAGAGCGCTTAATGAAGTGTTTGTAGTAGATGAAAGCGGTAATCCTGTGGTTGGAAAAGGTAATCCTTTTTATATCTATATCCCGCAAAATATGGGAATTAGTTGTGTTTGCGAAAAGATTCAAGAGCCGAATCTTGGAAAAAATAAGGTTTCTCACAATGGTTTTATTTACAAAGTAACCACTTATTACACGGGTCCTAATAATGGTGAAAAAATAAAAATTAGTGAAGACAATATTCCTGATATCAGTTTAGAAGACTATGAGGATGCTCTTGTTTCCGCACCCCACGAAGAAGAAATCGCTAAGCTTAATGGGTGTCGCCGGGTTATTTTTTTCTTATGCAATGGTATTAAGGCGCACAAAGATAAACAAAGTGTAAAAAAAATTGCCGAAAAGAGAAGTATTGTCTCTTTTGAAAAAGCTTTAGCGGAAATAATTGAAAAAGCAGATAGTCAGATCACAAGTGATCCAACGCTTGTCGATGTTGTTCGCCCAATTCAGTTGCTGACAGGGCAGATTAGAGATGTCAAGAAAGACATTAATGATAAGGCTCCGGCTGCTCCCTTAAACGAAGGAATGGTAACGTTACCAGGGACAGTATCATTACCAGGTACAGATAATAGCGGTTCAAAAGTAATTTTGTTACCAACTTTTTTATATGATTTCCAAAAAAGAGCGCAAGCTCAGAAAGTTATTGAAGCAGGCACAGAACTAGGCACAGAACTAGGCACAGTATCATTATCTGAAATGCCGTCTGCGACACTTCTAACTGGTTTATCAAAGACTCTGAATATAGTATAAGAGTGCCAATTCTTTTTAACCCTCACCCGGTGCTTCGCACCACCCTCTCCCACAATTGGGAGAGGGGAGCTCTGACTTACAAATCAAGTTCCTCACTAATCTTTTGAGCTAGACATAAAGAACATCATACGTCGCATATTGGATAACCCATATTTTTCGTTCCACACAAATGACTATGGTTTTATTAAAAGACTGTTTTTTTTAGGTAGTTAAGCCCTCTCCCAATTGTGGGAGAGGGTGCCCCGAAGGGGCGGGTGAGGGTTAAAAGATTATGCAGTTTCCAACCATTTTTCCAAGTTTTTGCTTTGTCTTAGTAAAACATTAGGATCTTTAAAGGTTAGGGTTAAAAGCTGCCCACCCTGTAGACTTCCCATTAGGTGTTTTGCCATAACGCTAGACTGTTCACCTTTGCCTATGGCTTTAAACTGGGATTCTATCCAAGCAAGTGTTTTATTCATTAATTCAGCTGCTAGATTGGCTAATTCACCAGTCCCTTTACCCAATTCTTGGGCTAGACTGCCCATGGCACATCCAAATTGAGCGGTGGTCTCGGAGATCATCACATTAGAATCAATAAAGGCATGTAGACGTTCTCTGGGATCAGAAAACTTTTGTTCCCATTCAGAAAATTGTGCTTGAAGAGTAGCCCCTCGTTTTTGTACTACGGCTTTCAAAATATCATCTTTCGTTTTAAAGTAGTAATATACATTGCCTAGGGGTACATCGGCCTTGGAGGCAATGTCGGCAAGTGTGGTTGAATTAAAGGTTTGTTGGTAGATCAGTTCATCAGCTGCATCGATAAGGCGATCTCTTTTATCATTTTTTCTGGACATGTCGTTGTCTGCTCCCATAGTAAGTTAATCTACTGATTTTTTTGCTCGGAGATTGAGCTGGTAATGATGTTAACATAAGTTGAATGCCTTGTCTCTAGAAAATGTGGAAATTTTCTTTGTTCTTGGAGTGAAATGTTGGTGAGACGTAATTATTTTGTAAGTAGGTCAACAATGTTTTCTTTAGGTATAATTATTATATTTTCTAACTTATTTTCATCCAATCTTTGGGCAAGCCTGGGGGTTTCTTTTGGAAGTGGTTATGGTGCTGCTCATATTGTTCCTCTGCGTATTGCTTTTCAAAAAGAATTTGATAAACATTGGAACCTAAACAGCCATTGGCCTGTTAGCGCTTATTGGGAAGCCAGTGTTTACAATATGAATGGCAAACGAGGTCTTTTACCCAATAGTCATAAACACTTAATGGCGGGCGCTTTGGCTGCTGCCTTTCGCTTTGAAAGGGTACAAGAGACTATACTAGGGTGGCCCTATGTGGAATTGGGTTTAGGCTTATCTGGTTTAAGTCGGAAAGAAATTGGTGGGCGAAAATTAGGTATGCATGTATTGTTTGAAGATAAGTTTGGGCTAGGGTTACGGTTTGGTGAAAAACGAGAATTTGATTTCGGTTACAAAGCCATTCATTTTTCGAATGCCTATATTGGTACCTACAATCATGGAATTAATTTGCATCTTTTAGTCCTTGGATTTTGGTTTCGTTAGAGAGATGGGGTTACTATGTTGCCTTTGATTATTGCACCCTCGATTTTATCTGCGGATTTAGCACGTCTTGGCCAGGAAGTCGAACAAGTATTAGCGGCTGGCGCAGATTGGATCCATTTTGATGTGATGGATAATCATTATGTTCCTAATCTTACCTTTGGGCCACAAGTGTGTCGAGCATTGCGTGAGTATGGGATCAAAGCGCCCATTGATGTTCATTTAATGGTAAAACCGGTGGATAGTTTAATTACCCTTTTTGCTAAGGCCGGGGCCAGTAGCATTACCTTTCATCCAGAAGCAAGCGAAGATGTTGATCGCAGCCTTCAACTGATTCAAGATTCGGGTTGCCTAGCAGGTATGGCATTGAATCCAGATACCCCTTTAACGGTTTTATCTGAAGTATTAGATAAATTGGATAGGATCCTCTTAATGTCTGTTAATCCTGGCTTTGCTGGGCAAACTTTTATTCCTAAAGTATTTGAAAAAATTATTGAAGCGCGTCACTTGATTGATAAAAACAAACTTAACATTCGTTTAGAAATCGATGGTGGCGTTAATTTGGATAATATTAAAGCGATTGCTGCATTCGGTGTCGATACCTTTGTAATGGGCTCTGCTATTTTTGGAAATAAAGATTATACAAAAACTATTCAGGCATTTAGAGACAAGTTAAACGCTTAAATTATAGATTGGACCAAATAGAATCAAAAGTATCAGGACCTTTGTTATCCGGTTCTTCTTTAGTTCCAGGAGTTCCGGGTGTTTCCGGAGGTTTCTGTGAGGACGATGGTGGTTTTTGTATAGTGGTTTCTTTCTTATTAAATTTAAATCGTTTATAACTTCCCGAGGAATCTACTAACTGGGTTACATCAACTTCCATAAGGGTTGTCTCATCATCCAGTAAGATACTGATCTGGCTACCCGATTTAAAGGGTAAAATGGGGACCAATATCGTTGAACCCAAAAGTAAACATCGCAAATAATAACCTGCTGGGATTCCATTCTTGATGAGTTGAGCAGAGCCAGCCTTAGCATTTTTTGCTAAACTCTCTACACCCATTCGGAGCTCATTTGGATTAGGATGTAGCAACCATCGGATTGCGCACACTTCCCAAACTTTTTTCCCCTCTACTTCTCTTTCTATACCCATCACATCTCCTGCTTGGATTGCAGGATAAGTATCCGTTGACCAAAGCAGCCCATAACCTTCTGAGGTCTGATTCACTAGGGTGCAAGGATACATTTGATAAAGGCTGGTGCCAGCAACAGCTGTTGCACTGAGTGATACTTTAGAAAAATCAATTTCAGTGGTTTCTGTATAGGAAGCGACTTCTTGAAGGCCTAGTCCTGTTGTTGGAAGCCCCATCGACTCTTGCGGTTCGCCGCCTTGTGTGGATTGAAAAGGTTTTTGATTATTAACAAAAAAATGTGTGGCAGTTAAGCCTAAAGCTATATTAACAGGCTGAGACAGTTCTTTTCTTTCTTCAACTCGGGGTTTAGATTTTTCCCATTCTCTGATTAATCCGTTTAGCACAGAAGTCGAAACCACAAATTCAGGCTCATTGTGATGCGCGATCTTTGCTTGTAATTCATTAGGTTCAATAGTTTTTAACAATTGTTTGATATGTTCTAATAAGGGTTCCAGATCGAGTGATTGACAAGTAGAAGTCATTGCTATTTGGCCTCGAAATGGTGACATGGGGGGCTTATCTTCATTCAAGTCTATCGCTAATAATCCAGGCTTAGATTTATCAGGACGAGCATCACGAAGATTCGCAAAAGTGATCCAAGATTCTGTTGCGCTATAAAGTAGATCTTGTTCGTTTTGACGCCATTGATATGGATAAGTGGCCGCCAATAACAGGATCCGTTTATAATCGTCTTGCAGATTATTCTGCTTTAATAAATGATTTTTTTCTGCATGCCTGTACACTAAATGTAATTCTTTCCATACGCCTTTGGGTGCCAAGGTATAAAGCTGATAACCTCGGATCAGAATATGCGTAAAATAATGAATAATTCTTTGGAGTGCAATGGGCAGAATGGTGTTTCGTAATTCGGTATTAGTGTTATTCTCTAATTGTTCGACAATTAATTTATACCCCATAGCCATTTCAAGTTGCAGGGTTTCCGCTAAGTTTGCAATGGTGAGTTGTTGCTTTGTTAATGAACTGCTTTGGTTCATATAATGCTTGCGTAGGGATTGGCTAATAAATTGAACAGGAGTGCGTAGCAGCTCCAGGATCTCGAACCGTTCTTTAAGCCCAAGATTGACCTTATTGCAATCACTAATTGCGTGATAGACTTTCTTGGCAGTAGTACCTAAATCTGCCATAGGTAAATGGTTACGCCAGACCATAATGTCGTCCGGCGTCATTTTTACCTCATGGCTAGAGGATAAGGATTGTACAGGGATTGTAAATCCAAGTGGTCCAAGGGTTGTTTCCATATATAAAAGTATAGCCAATAACCTTAAACCTTGTTTTGTGGCATTTTATTCGGTATTATCAATCCCTTAAGGAAAATTGTATGCTCACCATTTATTTTACAAGATTGAGGGTGCTTGGCCATGGCAACATATAGTACTAACGAATTTAAAAGTGGCCTTAAGGTTATTTTGGATAATGATCCCTATGTGATCTTAGAAAATGAATTTGTAAAACCGGGCAAGGGCCAAGCGTTTAATCGGGTTAAATTCAGAAATCTAAAAACAGGTCGCGTGATAGAACGGACCATGAAGTCGGGTGAAACGGTAACGGGCGCAGATGTGGTCGATAAAGAAATGCAATATCTTTATAACGACGGTGAGCGCTGGCACTTTATGGTTTCGGAATCCTATGAACAATATGAAATTGATAAAAATGTTGTTGGTAATAGCGCCTTATGGTTAAAGGAACAAGATGTTTGTGTTATCACACTTTGGAATGATCTTCCCTTAACGGTTAGCCCGCCTAATTTCGTTTCTCTAAAAATTGTGGATACCGATCCCGGCCTTAAAGGAGATACTTCCGGGGGGGGTGGAAAACCTGCAACTTTAGAAACAGGGGCTGTGGTTCGAGTTCCTTTGTTTGTACAAGTCGGGGAAACAATTAAAGTGGATACTAGAACTGGTGATTATGTCTCCAGAGTTAAATAATATAACCTGGCACCCTAGTACAACGCTTGAAACACTTCAAAAACGAGCTGAACTATTAGCCGATATTCGAGCCTTTTTTCAAAAGAAAAATGTTTTAGAAGTAGAAACGCCTTTGCTCTGTAGAAGTGCTGCCTTAGATCCTTTTTTGCAACCCATTCCTGTTGTTTATAAAGGGTATCATTCAAAAGTGAATCAAACACTTTTTTTACAAACTTCCCCAGAATTTCCCATGAAGCGATTATTAGCCGCTGGCGGTGGATCTATTTACCAAATCTGCAAAGCTTTTCGAAATGATGAAGTGGGCCGTTTACACAATCCTGAATTTACCATGTTGGAATGGTATCGTTTAGGTTTTGATCATGATGCTTTAATGGATGAAGTGGATGAATTATTCTCTCTTGTGTTGAATTGTCCGAAAGCGGAGCGGCTTAGTTATAAAACCGTTTTTGAAAATCGATTGGAGATCAATCCCCTTAAAGCTACACTTGCAGAATTAATTCATTGCGCGGTCTCACAAAATATTACGATAGATAAAAGTGTTGCGGATACTTTAACGATTGATGACTGGCTCGATCTCTTAATGACGCATTGCATAGAACCCCATTTAGGCTTTGAACGCCCAGTGATGATTTATGATTTTCCTGCTTCCAAGGCTGCTTTAGCAAAGGTCCGAGAGGGGGATGGGGTTGCAGAGCGTTTTGAAGTTTATATTCAAGGAATAGAGTTGGCCAATGGCTATCATGAGTTAACGGATCCCGAGATCCAGATTGCACGCTTTAAGCAAGATTGTAAAATGCGGGAAGAACTGGGTCTTGCTTCTATACCAATCGATGATTATTTAATTGCAGCTCTAAAGGCGGGCTTCCCCGATTGTGCTGGTGTTGCTTTAGGGATCGATCGATTATTAATGCTAAAGCTCAATTGTAGAGATATAAAAGAAGTGATTTCTTTTACCATCGATCGAGCTTGAAATTGATTGTTGATTAGGCAAAGCATATTATTTACGACGCTTGCGCTTTTTGTCGCTTTTAGAGTCATCATTTGTCATGGAGCTTGAAGGTGATGACGGTGGAAATGAAGCAGTTGCGCTATCGGTTGAGGCACTTACATTTTTTGGTGCGGATTTTGTTTTTTGATAACCCATATTTTCCATAACATCAGGTATAAGTGGAAGCACAGAATATCTAAGCGGGTTATCTGCATTTGCTCGAACAAAACTTATTAGCATGCTAGTGCGTGCAACGTTGTATTCTATAGCGCTGCTTATTCTTTTATTGCTTTCCAAAATATGTTCGAGTTGGTTAACTTGAGGGTTTTCATTGGTAAAGTCATTATTATCTATATCCAATCTGCATAAATTTTTATTTCTATATGCTGTAGCTACCAACGCTCGCAGACCTGTATCTTCTATATTATTATCGGATAGAGATATTTCTTTGATGGTCTTGTTTGCCATCAAAGCTCTTGCAATTGCACCACACCCCACATCTCCAATGCCAATACCACTTAAATTGAGCACATTTAAAGACATATTACGTTTAAGCCCCAAGCTTAGATAAACGGATCCTTCATCTCCTATATTATTACCGCTTAGAGATAAAGCAGAAAGCTTATGGTTGCTTGCAAGAGCCTTTGCTAAAGCTTTCATTGGTTTTTTTCCAATATTGTTATTTGCTGCAGATAAAAATTCAAGTGAATTATTAGCCATTAATGCCCGGCTTAGTGCATTTATACCTGCACTCGTGATATTGTTGTCACTAACATCTAATCCCATTAAAGTATTATTTGTCGTTAACATCGTAGCTATTTCTTCCGTTCCTTGCTTGCCAAGGTTATTATTGCACAAGTCTAAAGTTAAAACGGATTTGTTATTGGCTAAGCCACTTGTTAACAGTTTTATTGTTTTAGGGTTCAATTGATTATTGCTTAAATTTAGAAATTTCAACGCTATGTTTTGGCTTGACAGACATGATCGTAAACTGCCTATGTTTTCTCCAAGGTTGTTCCCAGCTAAAGATAGAGTTAATAAACATTTGTTATTAATAAGCCCCCACACCAATGACGATAGTTGCCCTTCATTTCCGATATTGTTGTTATCCATAATTAAATGTTCAAGCGATGTATTGTTACGAAGCGATTTTCCAACAATAGTTAAGCCAGCGGCAGTTATATTATTATCTGATAGATAAAGATGCCGAATGATAGGTTTTTTAATAAGTTCTTCAGAAATAACTTCTGCACATTTATCGTCAAGGCTGCAATTGGCAAAATTTATGCCGATAATCGCTTTTGGTTGATTATTATTTGAAGGGGCGTTACTGTTTCCAGTGTATTGTTGTATATAAATACACAATCCCTGTAGCATCTCTGGAGTATGTCTAATTGTGCTTAAGTCTAAAAGACCTTGCGGACTCAATCTGGTCTGAACAAGCTCATCTAAAACTTTGTTGTCAGTTGCGCTCATATCGGACCCCCTCGAAACAATATTTTTATATTTAGACAATATTATTAATAGAAAATTACATATTTTTTATAAAAATACGTGCGTATACAGGTGTTGTTGCGTAAATGCTGGAGAAAAGCTTAAAAGGTGTCAGGCACCCGTTAAATATCTGGTGTCTGACACCTTTTACTTTTTGTTGGTGGTTTATCCAACAAGGGTGTTGGATTAAGTTGTGTTGCGTGAGAGAATGTCATAGGTGCAGGATCGGAAACAGAAGCAACATAATTGATGTAATTAGCCTGCAAATGACTATAAAGATAATGCATCTCTATTAATGTTAGCGGTAAAGAATTTTGGGCTTTGATAGTATTAATAATGTTACCCAGTTCTTCTTCCGATATTCCTGAAAAGTAGTTATTTTTGTTAACATAATTTTTAGCTGTTTCTTGAAACTCTAGAGTATGAGGAAAAATAGAAGCTTTTTGTAGATCGAATAATAAGACCTTTTGCAACCCTAAAAAAATGTGTTCTTTAGAGTTTATTCCTTCTACTCTTCGTAAAGTAGAAATACAGCGAGCGCGCACAGCTGGAATTTCTAATAAACGATTAACAATAGTAGGGTGGTTACTTTCTGCTGCAATTTTTAATGCATCATTATTTTTTGCATCAACAGCTGCTAAAACGCTAGGAATTTCTAATAAAAAGTTCACCACATCGAGGTTGCCATAGGAAACTGCCCATCGCAGCCATGCATTATCATGTTTTGCAACGGTAGCTAAAAAAACAGGGATGACTAAAAAACGATTTATGATAGAGAGATTGGCACTTCGAATAACAGTATACATTACTGGGTAGGGATCTCGGATGGCCACTGATAGAACTGCAGGGATTCTTAATAGGCGATTAATCACGGGAAGACTATTACAATGAATTGCCGATATCAACGCAAAATTGTCTTTCTCAGCGGCTGAATCTAAGACCTTATGTTTTTCTAATATTTCTAAAATATTATCGACTGCAAAGAAATGCCCATTTCGCGATGCAAATTGAAGCGCTTGTATGGCTTCCGCAGGGTTACCTAGATTTAAATATGGGGTATTTTGGCAAAAGGACGCGTAGGCGGGTGATCCTACAACACAACAAGGTGTAGTATAATCCACCCCGTGCACTAAATTGATATCCAAAAAATCTAAGCGGTGATAAAGCTCTAATAAAAACACCGAAGCTTTGCTCCTACATGAGGCTCATGTTAACAAACTGTATTTTTAATTTTTTGCAGGGTATCGAATCATACTTAAGTTGTCAAGCATAATTAATATATCCATGGTTATCGTGAATATGCATGATCACTTAACCCAACTTTTACCAGCGATTAGGCTTAAATAAACCTAAAGATTGGCCAAATTGGAGGGCGGCACCTTCAGCTAATTGCGGATCCCAAGTAATATTATCACCTTCAAATAAAGCAATCACAGTTGATCCTAATTTAAATCGCCCCATTTCTTCACCTCGTTTTAATTGGATCAAATGATCAAAACTCCAATTGTGAAGTGCTTGTTTGCGGGGTGGGGTAATAGTGCCTGCCCAAACCGTTTCAATACTGCCAACCAGCATGGCGCCAACTAATATAATGGCCATTCTTCCAATGGAAGTATTGAAAAAAGCAACGACACGTTCATTACTTGAAAATAATTCTGGGATAGAATTTGCCGTATCAAGATTCACTGAAAAGAGACGACCCGGAATGTAAATCATTTGTGTGAGTTCCCCATCGATTGGCATATGAACTCGATGATAATCTTTGGGGGCTAAATAAATCGTTAAAAAAGATCCATTAGCAAAAGGATCTGCTAGGCTAGGATCGCCCCCCAATAGTGACTGTGTTGTGAAATGATGCCCTTTGGCTTGAAAAATTTCCCCTTGTTCAATTTTTCCCAATTGGCTTATTGTGCCATCGGCTAGGCTCACTAAGTCGTGTAGCCCTTTTGCAATGGGCCTTAGTTCGGGTTTGAGTGATCGAGTAAAAAAATCATTGAAGCAGGCATATTGATAAGGATCGCTAATAAGGGCTTCTTCTAAATTGACTGGATATCGCCAAACAAAATATTGGATCAATCTGTTTTTTAGCCAGTGGAACTTACAGTTGGCCAGGAAACCGGCCAAAGAAGATAAAGCATGCTGAGGCATAAATTTTTGTAAAACGGGTAACAAGTTCGACTCCTAAGTTCTTGAATAACAGATTGGCAAGTCGCTTAGAATGATTGATAATAACAAGAACTCATTACTCGTTACAGAGTCGAATTGGCATTGTCGTCTAATTGACAAACAATTTCATGTAATTCTTGTAAAGTTTTATTTGCGAATTTATCGGCAATACGTCGCCGATGGTCTTCACTTAAGGTATTGGTTCGAGAACGTCGTAACATGAGTTTTTCAAATCGTTCCTCTAGCGCGTCTAGCGAATTTTCTGCACTCACCGTACTTCCCCTTTCTACTACCTAGTTAATCAATCCATCGATCAAGTAACCAATTCTATTGTGGATATAGGTCCATTGTCAATGCTTATAATAAGTTAATTGACTATATAAAATCTATATATAATTGAAGTTCTTACGTTGAAACCAAGCAGTTAGTTTTTTGACTCCTATTTAAGTTTCGTGCTAAAGTCGTTATGATGAATTCATTTGACTGATATGAGCACTATTCATGAAACTCAACCCCAACCATTTGATCTGGATCGATTTAGAAATGACAGGCTTAAATCCTGATAAAGATCGAATTATCGAGATAGCGACTGTTATTACCGATAGAAATTTAGAGATCCTTGCGGAAGGGCCTATCTTAGCTATCTTCCAGCCAGATGAATTTATTATGAATATGGATGAGTGGTGCACCAAGCAACATACTCGCTCTGGTTTGGTCGAAAGAGTTCGAAGTAGCATCATCAATGAAGAACAAGCAGAGGCTATTACCTTAGATTTTCTGATGAAATGGGTTCCTGAGAATAGATCTCCTATGTGTGGAAATAGTATTTGTCAGGATCGAAGATTTTTATTTCGAACCATGCCAAAGCTTGAACAATATTTTCATTATCGTAATTTAGATGTGAGTACGGTTAAAGAATTGGCAAAGCATTGGAAACCAGAGATTGTAAAATTATTTAAGAAAAAATCAACCCATCTTGCTATGGACGATATCAAAGAATCCATTGCGGAAATGCAGCACTATCACGATACCTTTTTTCGTCTACAGGAATAAAAATCGCCATTTATTTTTAATCATAAAGGAGAACATCCCGTGAATGGAAAGAGTCACTCAAACACGCTTAACAGTCTTTCCTTGGCAGGGTGTCAGAAATTATTATTGGCTCGGCAAAAAGATGCACATAAAGGTGACTTTGGTCACGTTTTGATTATCGGGGGGGATTACGGAAAGGGAGGTGCAGTCTGTCTTGCGGGTCTTGCCGCTTTAAGGGCTGGTGCTGGTCTTGTTTCTATTGCCACTCGCCCTGAATATTGCTTTGCTATTGCAGGGTCTCATCCAGAATTGATGTGTCAGGGTATAAAAGAGATTAAAGAGATTGAGCCCTTGTTGGAACGCGCAAGTGTGATTGCCATTGGCCCAGGTTTAGGGATGAATGCTTGGGGTGAATCGTTACTCATTCGCGTTTTGCAAAGCCCCTTGCCTTTAGTGGTGGATGCCGATGCGCTAAATTGGCTAGCGAAAAAACCACAATCCAGAGACAATTGGATCTTAACCCCTCACCCAGGAGAAGCAGCAAGACTGTTGGGGGGAACCGTTACCGAAATACAAACAGATAGGCTTTCTGCAATCCAAAAACTGCAAGCACGTTTTAAGGGAGTGGTAGTTTTGAAAGGTGCAGACACTTTAATTTTATCAAAGGACATTTGCAATGTGTGTCATCAAGGTAATCCTGGTATGGCGAGTGCTGGCATGGGAGACACCTTAACGGGGGTTATTGCTGCTTTAGTGGCGCAAGGTTTATCCATGATCGATGCTGCCAATTTGGGAGTAATCGCACATGCTGCTGCAGGTGATAAAGCCTCCCTGCAAGGCCAAAGAGGGCTTATTGCAAGTGATCTTTTACAAGGTATTCGGGAATGCTTGAATCCATAGAAACAAAAAATATTATTTTGGCTGATGAAACGGCCACCTTGGATTTTGGGCGATGGTTAGCATCAAGAGTCAATTTTCCTTCAGTTATCTTCTTACAAGGTGAATTAGGGGCTGGAAAAACCACTCTGATTCGTGGATTTTTAAGAGGACTTGGTTTCGAAGGATCGGTAAAAAGCCCGACTTTTACCTTGGTTGAAGAATACACTCTAGAAAAAGGAGATGTTTATCATTTTGATCTTTATCGACTTAACTTTCCCGAAGAACTGGAATCGATTGGAATAAGAGAATATTTTAAATCGGATTCTATTGTTTTGTTAGAATGGCCAGAACGCGGAAAAGGGTTTTTACCGAAGGCAGATCTATTGTTAATCTTGAAAATAATTCCGGGGGGGCGAGAGCTCTTTATACAATCTAGTTCTGAAAATGAAATATTAAAATGAACGCAAAACGAATTCTTCAATTACCCACTGTTTTAGCAAATCAGATCGCCGCTGGAGAAGTGATAGAAAGACCCGCTTCTGTTCTAAAAGAACTGTTAGAGAATAGTTTGGATGCGGGTAGTACTCAAATTGATATCAGTGTAGAAAAGGGCGGGCTTTCACTTATTCAAGTGCAAGATAATGGGGTTGGTATTTGTAAAGACGATCTTAAACTTGCAATTGCCGCACATGCGACTAGTAAAATTGAGACTTTATCCGATTTGGAAGGGGTTGCTACTTACGGTTTTCGCGGCGAAGCATTAGCGAGCATTAGTGCAGTCTCTCGTCTTAAACTCAGTTCTTGGGTTTCGAATCAAGACTATGGTTGGTGTGTACAATTGGAAGGAAGAGGAGGGGAAGCCAAATTGATGCCGGTTCCTAAAAGACCAGGAACACTGTTGGAAGTGAAAGATCTTTTTTACAATACCCCAGCTAGACGGAATTTTTTGCGTTCAGAAAAAACTGAAACAGCGTATTTAGAAGAAACCTTTAAACAAATTGCTTTAAGCCAACCCGCTATTGCGTTTAGGTTTTTTCGTGGGGAGCGTTATGAAAAACGTTTGCCCGCTTGTCGCAACATGGAGGCGCAAACTCGCCGAATTGCAGTGCTCTGCGGGCAAAATTTTGTAGAGAATTCCTATTTTGTTCAAGCAGAATCCAACGGTCTTAAACTAAGCGGTTGGCTAGGATCTGCTCGGGCACTGCGTAGTCAGGCAGATCTACAATATTTCTATGTCAATGGTCGTATTGTTCGAGATAAAGTAGTTATGCATGCCGTTCGGCAGGCTTATCAGGAGATGTGTCTTCCCGGTCGTTATCCTGCCTATGTTTTGTATTTTGAATGTGATCCAGCTTCAGTGGATGTGAATGTTCATCCTACTAAACACGAGGTGCGTTTTAGAGAAGCACGTACGGTTCACGCTTTTTTGTCTTATGCAATTCAAGAGGCCTTGAAACAGGGCAGTGTTTCGAATGCGTCTTCTAAACTGGAAGCCAAAGAGAAAGGAATGAACAAGGAGATGGACTTTGAATTTTTAGATAGAGTGCCAAGTTTTCCATCTGAGTTGGCTATCCATTCGCCTAGCACTCAAGCCGTTTCCCAGTTGGGAAGAGAGTTTATGTTGGCTGAAAATGAAGGTGGATTGATGATTGTAGATCTGAAAGCCACTCGTCGATTATTAATGAGTGAAGTATTGAAAGAAGGATATCTTGCAAGTAATATTTTAAAGCGTCCTTTGTTAATGCCAAAACCTATCAATCTTGGAAAACAAATTAAAAATCTAAACTCGAGTGTTATTGATTGGGCGAATTTGGGATTTGAATTCACCGAAATTGGGCAGAATTCAGTATTATTGCGTTCTGTACCAGCAGTGTTTGGCTCGAAGGTAGAGGATTTAACTGAATTTTTACAAAAATTATTGGCACTTTCAACGGTTGATCATTGTATAGATTTAATGGTTGATCATGTTGTGAATTCTCAACCCTTGTCTGAAGAAGAAAACAAGCAATTATTGATAGAAATGGAAAAATCTATTTCGTTAAAGAACAAAAAGGAAGAAGGTAAGTTTCGAAAGTATTGTCGGCAATTTACGGTTGAACAATTTCGCGAAACCATTTTTTAAATACACAAATAAAGATTATGAGAGCTATGATGGAAAACGGTTTAAGAAAACCTGCTATTTTTTTAATGGGCCCAACCGCTGCTGGTAAAACCGACTTGGCTATCGAATTGGCAGGACATTTGCCCATTGAAATTATCAGTGTGGATTCCGCGATGATATATCGGGGAATGGATATTGGAACCGGTAAACCGAGTTCCGAGCTACAATCCGAGGTTCCACATCATTTAATGGATATTAGAGATCCTTGGCAGAGCTATTCGGCAGCCGATTTTGTAAAAGACGCATTACAATGCATGGATGATATTAGTAAACGTGGTCGAATCCCTTGTTTGGTAGGGGGAACTATGCTTTATTTTCGAGTTTTGCAACAAGGTTTATCACCCTTGCCTACCTCAAACCCCCTTATTCGTGCGAAATTATTAGAAGAAGCACGGCTGCAAGGTTCAGAAAAAATGCATCAACGATTAAGGCTTATTGATCCCGAAACTGCAAACAGAATTCATCCTAACGATCCACAACGAATTCAACGTGCTTTGGAAGTCTACGAAATTTCAGGAAGACCATTGTCTTCTTTCTTTGCAGAGTCGGATCCGATTGAAAAGGGAATAAAAGAATATCAACTGTATCATTTTGCGCTTTCACCCAAGGATCGCGCTGCCTTGCATAAAAGCATTGAAGATCGTTTTCATCAAATGTTGGAGCAAGGCTTGGTTGCAGAAGTAAAATCATTACTTGAGTTGGGAAACTTAAATCGAGAATTGTCCTCTATGCGATCGGTTGGTTATCGTCAGATCTTAGGATATTTAGCAGGAGAGTATGATTATGATCAGATGGTAGATAAAGCGATTTCTGCAACCAGACAGTTGGCTAAACGACAGCTAACGTGGTTAAGAAATACCTTTAGTTGTACCTGGTTGCAAAATAACCGTTTAGCTTCTTTGAAGTCCGTGATACACTGCGTTTCACAAGGGGGTTTTAGGGTTGAACCTCAATAACATGATGGAGAAAATAAATATGTCTAAAGGGCAAATGTTGCAAGATCCTTTCCTAAACGCTTTGCGTAAAGAAAGGGTGCCTGTCTCAATTTATTTAGTCAATGGAATTAAACTCCAGGGACATGTCGAATCTTTCGATCAATTTGTGGTGCTACTAAAAAATAGCGTTAGCCAAATGGTCTATAAGCACGCGATATCAACCGTTGTTCCCACTCGGAATGTTAAGCTAGCCCCAGGTATGCAAAGTGAAAGTGAAAGTGAGAGTGAAGACGAATTTGTTGCTGAAGAGCTGGGGAATATGTAATTGGTTGATCGGTCAGAAGGAGGTGAGCGAGTCATCTTGGTCCACCTCCAACTCCGTCTTGATGAAGAAAATTCCGACTTAAAAGAATTTCAAGATCTTGCTTTATCCGCTGGTGCAGATATTCAAGGGGTTTTAACAACCACCCGCGATGTGCCGGATGCTAAATATTGTATTGGTAGCGGAAAGGTTTTGGAATTAGAAAAATATGTTGCAGATCTCAAGGCCGAACTCGTTCTGTTTGATCATGCTTTAACACCCGCACAAGAAAGAAATCTAGAACGCGCAATCAAATGCCGTGTCTTAGATAGAACGGGTTTGATCTTAGATATTTTTGCGCAACGAGCGCATACCCATGAAGGAAAACTCCAAGTAGAACTTGCTCAATTAAAACATCTCTCCACTCGCTTAGTTCGAGGGTGGACTCATTTAGAACGTCAAAAAGGGGGCATAGGTCTTAGAGGAGGGCCGGGGGAAACCCAGCTTGAAGTGGATCGCCGGTTGATCCGAGTAAAGATCAAACACCTCCATGCTAGGCTAGAAAAAATTCGAAAACAACGCGATCAAGGTCGCAGGGCTAGGCAAAGAGTTCCTTTACCCTCGGTCTCTTTGGTGGGTTATACCAATGCGGGTAAATCGACATTATTTAATAAACTAACCAGTTCTAATGTTTTGGTCGCTAATAAACTATTTGCTACTTTAGATCCCACACTTAGGATCTTAGAATTACCTCACCTAGGTAAAATAATTTGTTCCGATACGGTAGGTTTTATTCGGAAACTACCCCATACTTTAGTTGAGGCATTTAGGGCCACTTTGGAAGAAACGAAAGATGCCGATTTGCTTTTGCATATCATCGATAGTGAAGATCCTTTGCGTGAAAGTCGAATTAAACAAGTCGAAGAGGTTTTAGAAGAAATTGGGGCTCTAGCGGTGCCACGGATTGAAGTTTACAATAAAATTGATTTGGCAATCGATCCCAAGCCGGTTTTATTGCGTAATGAAGAAGGCGTCGCAGATCGCGTATTTGTTTCTGCCGCGACGGGCCTTGGGCTTTCGCTTTTAAAAGAGGCGATTGTAGAGCGCTTGGGATCTGATTTGATAAGCGGAGAAATTTGTTTATCACCTAACCAATCTCGACAAAGGGCTTTATTATTTGAGATGGGGGCTGTTATCAAAGAATCGGTGGATGAGAAAGGAGATTGGACAATACAGGTTCGTTTGCCTCAACATCAATGGCAGCGATTGTGTTTAGAAGATCCAGATCTCCTAAATCATTGGAAGAAGAGTAAGAGTTAAGTTAATAATATAGGAATGGGAAAAATGATAAAACAGTGGATCCAAATGGCGTGGAATAAGCCTGGTGGCCAAGATAATAAAGACAATAACAATAATCCCTGGGGGCGTAAAGGCAAAGAGCAGGGCCCTCCCGATCTCGATCAAATTTTTCGTCAGTTTCAAAATAAAATTAAAAACTTTTTTGCAGGCACAGGTAACAGTAATACCCCTGGTGGAGAATCTCGAGAATTTCCTTTTTTCGGAGGCGTTATCCTTGCTGGCTTAGTGGTCCTTTATTTGGTTTCGGGTATTTATATTGTTGATCCACCGGAACGCGCAGTGATAACTCGTTTTGGGCAATATCTTAGAACGGAAGGTCCTGGCCCTCATTGGCTACTTCCTTTGATAGAATCCAGCGAAATTGTGAATGTCGAACAAGTGGGGACCAGTGATCATAATGGTCTTATGTTAACCCGAGATGGAAATATTGTGTCTGTCGGTGTTGCCGTTCAATATCGTGTGGGTTTAGATAATAAAGATGTTCGTGCTTATTTATTTAATGTGGTTAATCCCGTTAGAAGTTTACATCAATCTGCAGAAAGCGCTCTTCGTCAAGTAGTAGGGCAATTTAGTATGGATGAGGTTTTAACACAGAAACGATCTGAAATTGCGACTGCCATTAAGGAACAAATTATCTCAACACTCAAAAATTATGATACGGGTATTTGGGTATTGGATGTGGTGATGCAGTTTGCAAAAGCGCCGGATGAAGTGCGCGCAGCCTTCGACGAAGTCATTAAAGCTTCAGCAGATGAAGAACGTCTAGTAAACCAAGCCAGAGGTTATGAAAATGAAGTCTTGCCTCAAGCCAAGGGAACGGCCGAACGCTTACGTAATGAAGCACAAGGATATAAACAAGAGACCATATTAATTGCTGAAGGAAATGTACAGCGCTTTAATTTAATATTGCCGCAATATATTAAATCGCCAAAGGTATTGCAAACACGTATGTACCTAGGCGCTATGGAAGAAATCTTGTCTAAAGTGAGTAAAATTGTTGTGGATGCGGGACAAGGCAATAATGTCATTTATTTACCCTTAGATCGCTTTTTACCAGAAAAAGAGGCAAAAGATCTCAGTGCACTACAACCTGCAGAATCGAATCATCAGCCTTTAGCAAAAATGCCAAATGAACCCTTGATTGCTGCCGGAATTAAAAAGGAGAAAGGTAAATGAAGCAATCTTTTACTTCCATTATCATAGTCGTTGCCATTGTTTTAGCTTTGCTTGGCTTAAGTGTCTTTACCGTTTTCGAAACGGATCGAGCTATTATTGCAAGATTAGGCGATCTGAAAAAAGATAAGGCTGGCAAAATTAAGGTTTATGGTCCGGGGCTTCATTTTAAGCTCCCTCTCTTGGATATCGTGCATATTTTTGATGCTCGCTTAAGTATGACAGAAATACCTTCAGAGCGGATTGTGACCAAAGAAAAAGAAGTATTGTTGATTGATCTCTATGTACAATGGCGTATTAAGGATTACGCGCTTTTTTATAACACCACCAATGGGGTTTCTCAAGGAATTGGTGGTAAAGAGCGCGCAGAACAACTCTTACGCCAAAATGTAAAAGGGGTGCTACATGCTGAATTTGGTCAACGGTCTTTACAGAATGTGGTTTCTGGAGAGCGTCGGGAATTAATGAATATGTTAAGTGCGCGTGCGAATGAAAATGTGATGGGTTATGGTATGCAGATTGTTGATCTCCGAGTGAATCGCGTAGAATATCCGCCGGAAGTTAATGAAAAAGTGTTTGCAAGAATGAGCAGTGAACGTAAGAGAGTTGCGGTTGCTTACCGAGCGAGTGGGGAATCAAAAGCGGCTATTATTCGAGCAGATGCCGATAGAATGGCAAGGGTATTGATAGCAGAGTCACAAAAAGAAGCCGAACGCTTAAGAGGTGAGGGAGACGCCAAGGCTGCTCAGATCTATGCAGATAGTTATAACCAATCCCCAGAATTTTATAGATTTTATAGAAGTTTGGAAGCCTATAAGAAGGTGTTTCAAGATAAGGGTGATGTGATGGTTTTAAAACCAGGCAGTGATTTTTTTAAATATTTTCAGAGTAATGGTCAAAGTAATGCACAGAGTAATGGACAATAAAGAGTAATAATATGTGGCAAGATCTTTTTGCAGCCTTAGCGTTAGTATTGGTAATAGAAGGGATGTTACCATTTCTAAAACCAGAGATTTGGCGACGTACTATTGGGCGTATTGCCGATAATCCTAATAATGCTTTGCGTTTAATGGGATTAATGAGCATGTTAATGGGGGTTGCTTTGTTGTATGCGGTTCGAAGCAATGTTTAGACAAGATTTTCTTTTTTTGATTAGAGAAACTTTGGTGCCGAGGAGAGGACTTGAACCCCCACGGAGTTTCCCCCACAAGCACCTGAAGCTTGCGTGTCTACCAATTTCACCACCTCGGCGCAGCAGCCAGTAGATTGCCGTGACTATAGAGTATTGTCAATGATGAGAACATGAGTAAGAAAACAAGCAAAAAAGATTCTTTTGCTGCCAGAGAGGCAGCAAAATATGAGCACCCAATTCCCAGCCGTGAATTTATTTTAGATTTCTTAAAACAACGGGAAAAACCAGCTAATTTTACCGATTTGGCTGAAGAATTTAATTTACAGGACGAAGAGGGCTTAGAAGCCCTGCATCGACGTGTTAAAGCAATGTTACGTGATGAACAATTAGAACGCATAAGAGGCGGATTTTTTTGGCCAGCAGGTCAAAGAGTCTTGTTGGAAGGACGGATCCAGATCGAAAAAGGAAGAACTCCAAAAACATGGGTTATTCCTAATGATGGCAGCAGCCGAGTTTTATTGTCTTTAGATGATGCGCATGCGGTTTATTCTGGCAATCGCGTCGTTATTTCGACAATTGATGTTAAAAGCAAAAAACCTAGAGATGGCAAGCTTGTAGAAATCCTTGAACAGCAAAGGATAGTGATTACGGGACGCTTTGTACAAGAGCAAGGTTTTTCCCATGTGATTCCACACGGCAAAGAAGTTGCCCAAGATATTTTAATTCCAGCAGGTAATGAGAAAGGAGCTAAAGATGGCCATATTGTCGTTGTGGAAATTACCCAACATCCTTCCCGTTCTGCAGAGCCCATTGGCACTATATTAGAAGTGTTGGGATCAGAAAATACACCTGGCATTGAGATCCAAGCAGCCTCTCGTGCTTATGGTTTGCCCCATGAATGGCCTGCTGCGGTTTTAAAAGAAGTTTCTTCGATCTCCGAGACAATTCCTGCTGCTGCTAAACGAGGACGCCTAGATTTAAGAAACACACCTCTTATCACGATAGATGGTGAAGATGCTAAAGATTTTGATGATGCCGTTTACTGCGAAGCAAAACGGGATGGTGGCTTTCGTTTAATGGTAGCTATTGCAGATGTGAGCCATTATGTTCGTTCCAATACTGCCCTAGATAAAGAAGCCATCGAGCGAGGAAATTCCGTTTATTTTCCGGGAAAAGTGATCCCAATGTTGCCAGAGGTATTGTCTAACGGCTTATGTTCTTTAAACCCGGAAGTCGACAGGCTTTGTATGGTGGCTATTATCACGATTAATCCGTTTGGCAAAATGACTCGCTATGAATTTAAAGAAGGGATTATGCGATCACATGCGCGATTAACCTATACCAAGGCTGCAGCACTTCTGAATGAGAGTAATGAAAAATTAAAAGAACAATATGCTTCTATTTTGCCTCATTTAGAACAGCTGAATAAGTTATATCAGGTGCTAAAGAAAGAGCGAGAAATTCGAGGAGCTATTGAGTTTGAAACCGTTGAAACTCGAATTATCTTTGGTTCCGAAGGTAAAATTAATCGGATCGAACCTGTACAGCGCAACGATGCGCATCGATTGATCGAAGAATGCATGTTATGCGCAAATGTTGCTTGCGCCCGTTTTTTGAAAAAACATAAGTTACCGGCACTTTATCGAAATCATGAAGGTCCGCCCGAAGACAAATTAGCCGATCTTAAAATATTCTTGAGTGAACTGGGATTACCCTTAGGGGGTGGCAAGCAGCCAAAACCGCTGGATTATGCAAAATTACTACGTTCTGTTCAAAAGCGAAGTGATGCCAATATTATTCAAACGGTTTTATTAAGATCTTTAAGCCAAGCGGTTTATTCCAAAGACAATTTAGGTCATTTTGGTTTGGCTTATCCTGCCTATAGCCACTTTACCTCTCCTATACGCCGATATCCCGATCTCTTCGTGCATAGACAAATTCGTTCGGTTTTAAGAGGACAATGGTCTGATAAAAAACAGGAAGAAGCAAAATCGGAAAGTTTTCAAGAATCTCTGGCAAAGTTAGGGGATCGTACCTCTATGACAGAGCGACGAGCAGACGATGCCACCCGGGATGTTGTGCGTTGGTTAAAATGTGAATATATCCAAAAACATGTTGGGGAAACTTTTGAAGGGATTATTTCCGGGGTCACTCGTTTTGGATTTTTCGTTGAATTAAAAGAAATCTATATTGATGGCTTGGTTCATGTAACGAGTTTGCGAAATGATTACTATTATTTTGATACGGTTCATCACCGCTTGATTGGTGAACGAAGTGGTATTACCTATAAACTGGGTGATGCCGTCAAAGTAACTGTGGCACAAGTTAATGTAGACGATAGAAGAATTGATTTTGAAATGTTTGGTACCCCCTTAAAGCAAGACAGAAAAAAACAACCAAAAGATAAAGTTTCTCGAGGGAAAGACAAGAAGAAAGCGTCGATTAAAAATAAACGAAAAAATAAATCCAAAAAGAAAAAGTCTGAATAATGCGTGAAGATCTGATTTATGGTATTCATGCGGTCAATCGCTTGTTGGAAATAAAGCCCGAACTTTTTTTAGAAATATTCTTAATGGAACCCTCAGAGAACGCTCGAGTTCAAGAAATTGTTACATTGGCAAAAAAACAGGGTATTGCCATCGATCGGATCCCAAGAAAGCAACTAGATGCCTGGTTGCCAAACCTAAATCATCAGGGTGTTGCCGCCAAGGTTAGGCCTAGTAACCATTTGAATGAGAATGATTTAGAGGAATTGATCCAAGGCTCTGCTAGCAAACCTTTATTCCTTGTTTTAGATGGGGTTCAAGATCCCCATAACCTAGGTGCTTGTTTACGAACGAGTGATGCAACGGGAGTGACAGCCCTTATTATCCCCAAGGATAAATCAGCTTCCCTAACGCCAGTTGTGCGCAAAGTGGCCTGTGGTGCTGCAGAAATGGTGCCGGTAGTTCAAGTCACCAATTTAGTTCGTACTTTAGAAATGTTGAAAAAACAGGGGGTATGGATAATGGGGACGAGTGCTCTTGCAACCCAATCGGTTTATCAAGTCGATCTCAAAGGTTCGGTTGCTATTGTGCTAGGGGCAGAGGGAAGCGGCTTACGACGTTTAACCGAAGAGCATTGTGATTTACTGATGCAGATCCCTATGCAGGGAATTGTGGAAAGCTTAAATGTTTCGGTTGCTGCAGGTGTTTGTTTATATGAGGCTTTGCGGCAACGGGGCCTTTAAATATTTTTAAGACCAATGAATTTAAATATCATTGAATGCTGGTCACACCTACTATTAATTTTGTTAGTTTCCTAATTTATTGCTAAACTATAAATATCTTTATTCGTTTGAGACTGGGACCTATGCAATATTTAAAAAAAACCGGAGTTTTATTATTCAGCATCATATTGGCTTGCTCTATTTCAATTGTGAATGCCAATGGGGAAGATTATCGCGTATTTAAGGGTGGTAAGACTCATGCTGCTCAAGCCCAGGCTAAAAGCTGCAAATCCCATTCCATTAAAAAGAAGACCAAGAAACAAAGTATTCCACTTAAAAGAACCAAAGTTCATCACCCCATTAAAAAGCATGTTAAAAAACGAGTGTGCTTCAAGAAGGGAAGTGCTAAAAAACAGAGTATTGCCAGCAACCAAACTCCTTTGCCAAGAGAGTCGGAAGAAACGATTGAGGGTTTTCATAATCAAGGAAAAGACTCTTGCAAAGGGTCTTCTTGTAATGAATATCCAATCGTCAGAAAATGTGCAAGATTACCCAAGAGAATAGTGAATTGCGAACGGGTTAATCCTTCCGATCTTATAGAAAATACCTGTAAAGATTTTTCAGATAAATTAAAAAATTGTGAGGCGTATTCTTGCCAAGCGGCTTATACGCAAGACCCTAGCATTAAAACTAAATGGGAAATTGTTCAGAAGAGTGGAGACCGTTGCATTGTTTCCAGTACAACGGAGGATGTCGGGATAAAAGACATTAATGATAATCCTCTTCCTATCACACAAAAATGTGAATACGATGAAACTGGAATACAGGGGTTAATTCTGCGCCTTAAAGATAACCAAGATAGATATTACCATTTTACAACCTGCCAGCATTTCGAAGGGATCTATAACTGCTCCGTTAAATCTCGAGGCCTATCCATTCAAGATGCCATCAAAAATCCCAGCGATAACTAAGGGGCCGATTTGGCCCCAAAACCTCTTCCCTTTCTAGGGGTATTAGTTTAAGATTGGTTAAAATTTAGGGTGTAAGTAAGATGTACCGTATTTATTTAATCAATTTTTTACTGGCTATTTCAACAACCGTTGGAATGACCATTATACCATTTTTAATAACCGACTCCCTCGGCCTTTCTCTCTTTATTTTGGGGCTGATAGAAGGCTCTTCTGAGTTTTTATCCAATGTCTTTCGTTTGGCCAATGGGGTATTGTTCGATAAGATTAAGAATAAACGCATCCTTTTTGTTAGCTCGACAGCCCTGGCTTTCTTTTCAAAAAGCTTACTTTTTCTGCCAACCCCCTGGGCTGTCTTATTTGCCAAGATTTTTGAAAGGATAGCCAACGGGACTTTTGCTTCTCCTAGGGATGCCTATGTAGCAAGCCTTGCTAAAAATAAGGGAACGGCCCTTGGGTTTTTAAACGTCTCAAAGACCTTCGGTTGTATCCTGGGCCCATTAATCGTTAGCCTCTCTACATTCTTTATTGGGGGGCTTAATGATAATTTACATTACTTTATAGTGCTTTGCTGCGTGCTTGTATTTCCTGCTCTTTTATTATCTTTTACTTTGAATGTAAAACAGGTCAAAGAAAAAATATTCTCGACTCGGGATCTAAAGAATGTTTATAAAAGCATTTTACCTATTTTGATTCTAACCTTTTTATTCTTTATGGGCCGTTTTAACGATGGCTTGCTGATGATACATTTAAAACAAAATGATTTTCCAGAATGGTTTTATCTTTCAACCATTGCGATCTTTAATACCATCATGCTCGTTTGCTCGCCCATCATTGGCCAGCAAATTGATAAGGGTAATTTGAAAAAGGTGCTTTATTTATCTATTGGTTCTTTGGTGATATTTAATATTTGTTTTTATGAAGTCGGATTTCTAGGCTGGAGTATGGCCATCATAGGGATCTTAAGCTGGGGTATTCAAAGGGCGGGTGCTCAGATTGTACTTTCAACCCTTGTTTTCAAGAGTGTCGAACAAACCCAGTATGGTACTGCGATTGGGCTTTTTTATCTCTTTAGCGGAGTTGCCACCATGTTCTCTTCCTTTATTTGTGGATATATGGCAACCAATGACAATTTTACCTCCGTCTTTCTGTTTAGCGGTTTCTTTGCCTTATTTGCTTTAGTCTTCGCAGCCTACTTGTTAAACCAAACGCAATTTCGATTCAGCTCTAAAACAGTTGCAATGGGTCATTCTTAACCTGCTCCAAGGAATAGTGTTTAACTATTAAAAGGAAAGTCTTATGTCGGGCCCAGTATTATTGTTTGTGATTTTGATCGAAGGCTTTATTACCATTTCTGCCGAAATTTTAACTATCAGACAGCTATTACCCTTTGTTGGAAATAGTGTGGTAGTCACAAGCTTAATCATTGGTGTATTTTTATTATTTTTAGCCTATGGCTATCGTAAGGGGGGGACTTATCAAAAAGACTATATCCCCATCTTAAAAAAGAACTTTATTGCGAGTGCATTTTGCTTAGGGATTGGTTTATCTTTTGCTTTTATTCAATTCTTTTTCAATTCTTTTGATCGATATATCAGTCATGAGGTCTTAATTGCACTGGCAGCGTATCTTTTATTAATCACTGCACCTCTGGTTTATATTCTTGGGCAGACAGTTCCTATTACCATGAATCTTATTAAAACTGCTAAATCAACCGGAGAGGTGGGTGGAAAGATCCTACATCTAAGTACGGTGGGTTCTTTCTTAGGAGCGGTCTTAACAAGCCTTTTGTTGATGAATTATTTAGGCGTTGCTTGGACAGTCTTTATTAATTTTTGCTTACTGACGATTTTAACTCTGGTATTGTTTTCTAAGGGGACTCGGGATTTTATCGGTTTGGTTATTTTAGCAACAGGACTTTGTGGCGTTTATATCATCAATATTAAAATGGAAAAAGTCGTTTTTGTAAAAACCAATGCCTATGCCAATTATGTGGTTTATAACGACGATCAAAATGTGAAGCGCTTACAAGTGAATAACTCTTTGAGTTCTTTATTAACCAACGATAATCGTGGATTTCCCTATATTGAATTTATTAAACGCATTTTGTTTGATGAATTGCAATTGAGTGGTAAAGATATTTTAGTCTTGGGAGCGGGAGGATTTACCCTTTCTGCAGAAAATACTTATGGTAATCATTTTACTTATATTGATATTGACAAGGACATTGAAGAAGTTGTAAAGAAGCATTTTTTAAAAAATATTAAAGGTGAATTTATCGATAGTGATGCAAGGAGTTATCTAAGCTCGGCTGAAAAGAAATTTGATGTTATTGTTTCAGACGTTTATAGCAATCGAAGAACTATTCCCGCCCATCTTATTACCCAGGAATACTTTTTAGAGGTTAAACAGGTGCTCAATGCAGGGGGGCTTGCGGTTTTCAATATTATTGCAAGACACGATCTAAATGATCCTTATTCCGCCCGTATTGATAATACGCTTCGTTCTGTTTTTAAAGCTTGTACGGCAAGTCCTGTTAATTTTTCAAATGAATTCAGTAATATTATCTATGTTTGTAAGGATACTGTAATCCCAAGCTCTGATCGAGATGGGATTTATCGCGACGATCTAAACCGCTCAACCCTGGATTTTTTTAATTCCAAACTTAATTCCTAGGGTCAGAGCTCTATAAATAGGTTTTTTGGCACGGGTCAAATTGCAGATGATGGCAAGCTTAGTGATTTATTTCAGATTTTGCTCGAATTAAACCAGGAATTGGCTAGCCGAATGGGTAAATTTTAGGGTAGAATTTAAGTCCAGCCAGTTTTAAGGCATGGGGAAGGGGTTCAAGTGTATAGCAAGACGATGAAAATTGAAGATTTCGATCCCGAGCTTTGGGCAGCGATTGTTGGTGAAGCAGCGCGAGAGGAAGATCACATCGAACTCATTGCTTCAGAAAATTATGTGAGTCCCAGGGTTTTAGAAGCTCAGGGTTCTCTGCTTACCAATAAGTATGCCGAAGGCTATCCTCATAAACGATATTATGGCGGGTGCGAGTACGTAGATATTGCAGAAAACTTGGCTATTGATCGGGCCAAGCAGTTATTTGGCGCAAGCTATGCCAATGTCCAACCCCATTCAGGATCTCAAGCCAACGCGGTTGCTATGATGGCCTTGATAGAGCCCGGGGATCCAATTTTAGGAATGAATCTGGCGCATGGTGGACACCTAACTCATGGCTCTTCAGTCAACTTTTCTGGAAAAATCTATAAGGCCTCTCAATATGGAACCGATCCCACAACAGGCTTAATCGATTATGATGAGGTAGAAAAACTAGCCAAGGCACATCGTCCTAAATTGATTATTGCCGGATTTTCTGCTTATTCCCGAATTGTGGATTGGATGCGTTTTCGAGAAATTGCCGATCGAGTTGGCGCCTATTTGATGGTAGATATGGCACATGTAGCAGGACTCGTGGCAGTGGGTTTATACCCTTCTCCTATCAATATTGCCGATGTAACAACCACTACTACCCATAAGACCCTGCGAGGCCCAAGAGGCGGCTTAATTTTAGCTAAAAGCAATCCAGAGATTGAAAAAAAATTAAACTCAGCCTTATTTCCTGGGATCCAAGGGGGTCCTTTAATGCATGTGATTGCAGCAAAGGCCGTTGGGTTTAAAGAGGCATTATCTCCTGAATTTAAAACTTATCAAAAACAAGTATTGAGTAATGCGCGTTTATTTGCGGAAGGAATGATTTCACGTGGGTTTAAGGTGGTCTCTGGCGGAACCGATAATCATTTATTTTTGGTGGATTTAATTGATAAGAATATGACTGGTCAAGAGGCGGAGACAAGACTTGGGCAAGCACATATTACTTTGAATAAAAATACCGTGCCCAATGATCCCCGCTCTCCTTTTATAACCAGTGGTTTACGGATCGGAACGCCTGCAGTGACCACCCGTGGGTTTAAAGAAAAAGAGATCCAGGTATTAATCAAAGGCACTTGTGATATTTTGGAAAATCTGAATTCTGAAGAGGTGAATCAAAGAGTGAAAGCAGATATGTTAAGCCTTTGTAAACAGTTTCCGGTGTATCAATAATGCAGTGCCCTTTCTGTCGAGCAGAAGATACCAAGGTTATCGATTCCCGTTTAGTGGGAGAAGGCGAACAGGTTAGGCGTCGTCGGGAATGTATTAGTTGTGCAGAACGTTTTACCACTTATGAAACCATAGAGCTTTCCTACCCAAGACTCATTAAACGCGACGGAAGTTGTGTTCAATTTAGAGAAGAAAAATTAAGAGCTGGCCTCTTGCGTGCTTTAGAGAAAAGACCCGTGCGAACTGAGTTGGTTGATGCTGCAGTTTCTCGTATTTTAAATAAATTGCGCGCTTCTGGCGAAAGAGAAATTGAAACACGAGTATTGGGTGAGTGGGTAATGAATGAGTTAAGAGCGCTGGATGAAATTGCTTATGTCCGTTTTGCTTCAGTCTATCGACGATTCCAGGATGTTAATGAATTTAGGGAAGAAATTGCGCGTTTAGAAAGCACATGCGAACCCGTACATGAATAAAAAAACGGGTTTTGTCGGGAGAAGGAAGGCGCGTCGTTTTGCCTTACAGGCTTTGTATGGATGGTTGCTTTCAGAAAATGCCTTGCTAGACGTTGAAAATCATTTTTTGATAGAACACGTCGAAGAGGATTTCGACAGGGAGTATTTTCATCTCTTGGTACATGAAGTGCCAGCGCATTTAGAAGAGATCGAATCTATTATGTCCCCTTATCTTAGCCGAAAATTAGAAGAGTTAGGTCCTATTGAATTAACGATTTTGCGGATTTCTGTCTATGAGTTAAAACATCGGATCGATATTCCCTACCGAGTGATTATTAATGAAGGCTTAGAATTAGCGAAGACTTTTGCAGCACCCGATAGCTTTAAGTTTGTGAACGGCGTATTAGATAAAGTAGCAAAAGAATTAAGATCCTCCGAAACTTAAGCTTTAACCAACATCGAACTGATAAAAAAACAGACCCCATATCATTTATTATATTTATCTGCTAATTTTATCAACTTGACTCGCTATTCTAGCTTAAGAGGTCTTCTCGAAGCATCTCGGGAAGCGGGAAGAAAAAGTTTTGGAAGAGATTTCGATTATAAATGGTACGGCATGGTATTAAAGAAAATTTAATCGATAGTTTGGCTGGATGGGCTCTCTTACCGAGAGCCTTATTCTCGCTCCTTTTTAATGGCTGTCAATAATTCCCTTTCATTTAAATGTGCATAATCTTTATTAATATTGGCTGTAATGAAGCTTTTAACATGTTCATCTAAATGTAGGCTTATTAATCCCTGCATATGATCGGGTGCAATCATAATCAATGAATCATATTGATTCATATTACGTCCCATAT
>Ga0207028_1050_pt1 | contig 30458 bp, 24 predicted proteins | sample Alteio_BWMinCont_41_FD_153287 | JGI IMG/M metagenome (GOLD analysis project Ga0207028, IMG submission 153287) | Enriched cells from forest soil in Barre Woods Harvard Forest LTER site, Petersham, Massachusetts, United States -... | ecosystem: Environmental > Terrestrial > Soil > Temperate forest >... | reverse complement strand
GCTGATGTCGAACACCGAGGCAATATATTAACGGGATCTGTTTGGATAGATCGTATGACCATTGCCGGATCTTAAACGATTACTGCGCTTTATTTAATTGAAAAGAATATAACTCTTCCGGTTTAGAAGAATCATGATCTTTGGTTTCAATCATTCTGATAATACTGTCTTTTAATAAAAAGAGTAGTAATATTCCAGGCAAGGAAAGCGCAAGGGATGCAATAAAATATGTGTTCCAACCATAGTTTTCAGCAATGATGGAAGCAGGGTATTTGATAAAAGAGACACCAACCGCGCTTAATGAAGAGAATAAGGCGTATTGGAAAGCCGAGAATCTGGCATTACATAAATTCATTAATAAGCCAACAAAGGCAGCAGCGGCCATACCACCACAGAAGTTCTCAACCAACAGGGCAAATCCTGCGATCAAGTAATTAGGGCCTGTCCACATGAGTGGCATATAGGCCAAGTTTGAAACCGCTTGTAATACTCCGAATATCACCAAAGAGCGAAACCAACCTAACTTAAAGACCAGTAATCCACCTGCCGTTGTCCCAAGTATGGTCCCAAAAAATCCTGTAAATTTGCCTAAGGTGCCTATTTCAGAAAGCGTCATGTGAATTTCACGCATTAAATAGGTTTGGTTTAAAGAGCCTGCAAAGGCGTCTCCTAGTTTATAAAAGACGATAAACAATAAGATCCAAATCGCTTGCGGACGTTTTAGAAAATCTGCAAAGGGTAACACTGCACAATCCCGAAAAGTCTTAGGTGTTGCCACAGCTTTGGGCTCTGGTCCTAGAAAAGTTGCAATAGTATTGATCGCCATTAAAGCGGTCATGGAGAGATAGCAGATCCGCCAGCCCCAATGATCGGCGATGATTAAAGCAAAAGCCCCGGAAATAAGCATGGCTATTCGGTAACCATTTACACCCATGGCACCGCCCAATGCCCGCTCTTCGGGGTTTAGAACATCTGTACGGTAGGCATCGACCACAATATCTTGTGAAGCCGAGAAAAAGGCCAATAAACAGGCAATAAAAAATAAGATATTAGGATGTGTTTCGGGTGAAAAGAAAACCATACTAGCAGTGGTAATACATAAAAGAAGCTGGCAAATTAAGATCCAGCCACGACGTCTTCCTAGGAAGGGGGGAACCCAGCGATCCATTACCGGTGCCCATAAAAACTTAAAGTTATAGGGAAATACCGCAAGTCCTACCCAGCCAATGTCTCTTAAAGAAAGACCCGCGTCGGTAAACCAAGCTTGTAAGGTTCCATGGGATAGCGCAAAGGGGAGACCTGAAGAAATTCCAAGAAATAGCACAACTGCCATGCGGCGTTCTGCCAGAAAAGAAAATAGATTTTTTTTCAAGTTATTACCCTCTTATCCTGTTGAAAGTTGAAATTGTGTCTTCTGGTTACGATCAATCTGTTGCACTGATGGAATGTTTGTATTAGATCCTTCTGATATTAAGGTCATATTCGCTGCAGATCTTCCTTTAATACTAAATATCAGCACATTTGTAGGATTATTTGCATCAGGAGAAGGGGCTGGAGACTCCCCTAAACCGAAACCTTCAACTTCCGACATGTCCCGATTGTAAGACAGAGTCACTATTTTGCTTTGGTTTGTTCCTGCTGGCCCTGACTTGTAGCCGATAGTAAAGGCTGCATGGCCAGTATATTTACTCGTACCTGTTTTAGAGGGATCATTGTTAAGATCGAAATTAATATAAACGCAGATCATTCCCTCAATAATTTCATTTGCCGGATCCTTTAAAACTTGATAAGGATGGACAGCTTCAAAGGTGTCAGCAATTGCCCTTGGTTCAGAACCTGTGATCCATCTCTTATATTCAGGAGTTTCTTTAAAGATAGGGTTAAATTGGGCATTATAAAAAAACCAAAGATCTGCGTTGGTGACAGGATGTGGGCATCCTGTTAATCTCATCAACCAAGAAGAACAATCTTCTGGACCAAAGGGTTTTCCATTTGGATAACGTTGGAGTTCAGAGCGATGTCCACCAAAGGCAAAGCCGCTGTGAACAGTCACTAATCCTTGAGGGGTTGTTTCATCACTAAAGAAAAGACCAAATTTTTCAAATCGAGGATCTATCTCTTTCAGTGTGTCTAAAGTGAGTGCTGGTGGTAAAGTAATGATATGTGAAATGGCTGATCCATCAATCCAAGATCGGTTTTCTTGTTTTGGTAAATTAAGATCGCTCAATTTACTCTTGCCAGTGTAGGCCATGCAAATATATAACAATGCTGTCTTTAAGAAGGTGCCTTTGGAATTGCCATAGATATTATTGTCGTTGGGCCCAAAAACGGTAATGTCGGATTCTGATTGAAGATAAAGGTTATATCCTGTTGGTAGAACACCAGGCTTAACAAACCTATCCTCATCCAAAATGGTAAACATGTCTTCGAGAATAGCCAGACCATCAAAATGCTTTTCTAATAATTCTTTTGCGCCGGTGATTACCTCTTTCATTTTATTAGTTTTTAGGGGAAAAGAACATTTATTTGCGACTTCTTGGAGCTCCTTAATGGCACCTGTTGCACCATAAGACTTTAAGGTCTCATTTAACTTTTCAATTAATTCTAAATCTTCTGTTAATTTAGCCATCACATTCTTTTTAAGTTCTTCTTTTTTTGTTACATCATTTCTTAAAGAGGAACTGTGTTGATAAATAATCTCCATTAAAACTCTAATTTCTGCTCTTGTCTGTTTTATCCAGGCATCATGTTCTTTTAGAGCAACCTGAGTAAGCAAATCTGTAGAGGCTCTTGCATTTTTAATAATTCTTTGGAACTCTGCTTGTTGTTTTTCTTCTTCTTGTAGTTTGACTTCAGTATTGGTTTCATTAAAAACAGCGCTTGCAATTGCAGACATAATAAATCTCCTAGTGAAATACTTTAAGAGCTAGACTGTTGGAGTTTAACAGTTTTATAGATCTATTTTCAAGCAGGTATAAATACACCAATAGGAATTAGGAATACGTGTATATATTCCAAAAAACTGCTAAGCTTAGACTAGCATTGCTTAAGCAAAAGGAATTCAACTAACAAATGAAAAAGGTCTAGGAATGTCCGAGTTAAACCCCTTTATATTATTAAAAGAGCGTCGCTTTTTGCCCTTATTTTGCACGCAATTTCTAGGGGCCTATAACGACAACCTTTTTAAAAATGCCCTAATTATCTTGATTGCCTTTTCGGCAACCAGCACCGCTCAAAATACCGATACCTTAATTAACGTTTGTGCGGGTTTATTTATTGTTCCTTTCTTTATCTTTTCTGCCATGGCAGGGCAACTTGCCGATAAATATGAAAAAGCAAAACTCATTCGTTATATTAAATTTGCTGAAATTTGCCTTGTGATCTTAGCTAGCCTTGGGTTTTATTTTGATAATTTATGGATCTTGATGACATCCCTTTTTCTGTTGGGGGCACAAGCCACCTTTTTTGGGCCCATTAAATACAGCATATTGCCGCAACATTTGCATGAATCCGAATTGCTGAATGGTAACGGATTAATTGAGATGGGCACTTTTATGGCGATTCTTTTAGGTACGATTTCCGGGGGAATATTAATTGCCTTGCAGTCTGCTGGCCCTGAGTGGGTTTCTGCAGCGCTTATTTTGGTAGCATTGCTAGGTTTTGCAAGCAGCCTTTTTATTCCACGCGCCACAGCCTATGTTCCAGGGCTAAAACTAAATTGGAACCCTTGGAATCAAACAGTAGATATCGTGAGAGCTGCTTTTCAAAATCGAGTCGTCTTTCATTCAATCATAGGAGTCTCTTGGTTTTGGATGTATGGTTCTTTATTCATTATACAAATTGCCAATTATACAAAATTGATTTTAGGCGGCAACGAACATGTGGTAACCCTATTGTTAACAACCTTTTCTGTGGGTATTGGTGTGGGATCTGTTTTATGCGCTAAGTTATCCCATAAAAAAGTTGAAATGGGTTTGGTATTATTGGGATCAATGGGTTTGTCGATATTTGCATGTGATCTCTCTTTTGCAAATAGCCCTTTACCGAAAACAATGTTAGATGTAAATGAGTTTTTACAGTATGGACAAAATTGGCGTATTATTTTTGATGCTTTTTGGATGGGCGCTTTTGGGGGATTCTATGTCGTTCCCTTATATACTTTACTTCAAATTCGAAGCAAACCAGAAAAGCGTTCTCGGGTCATTGCTGCCAATAATATATTAAATGCATTGGGGATGACGATTGCTTCTCTCTTTGCAATCTTCTTTTTGAACAATGGCTTTACTATTCCAGAATTGTTCTTATGCACTTCTATTTTAAATGCAGTAGTTGCTGTTTATTTGTGCACATTTGTGAGGGAGTTTTTAACTGGGTTTATTGCTTGGATCAGAAATTTTTATAGAAAATAATTTTATGTTAGCTACATATATTAATTAGGGATATTGATGGAAAATATGAGTTAAAATTAAAATTTTTTGTTTCCTTTAGCCCTTACTTTCAGTGAGGGCAAGCGTTATAATGCATCTATATAACCAAAAAGATATTAGATACGCGAGGAGAAAAATATGTCCACACCCTTATCAGATATGAAAAAAACCGAAACAGTTTCTTCAATGGTTAAAGAAGAAGATAAAGTTAATTTTGAAATTTGGAAAACAATTAAAGCTCAAATCGATGATTTAAAACAGGGGGGATATCGCCATAAAGAAAAGAAACAAAAGTCAATCCAATTAACTTCCAAAATTACTGAAAGTATGAGTGCTTTATTTAATTTATTTCTTAAATACCCGGACATTAAAAAAGAATACGATGAATATGACGCAGAAATACGACATTTATCGCAATACATCAATGAAAGTATAGAAGCACTCGAAAAATGTGCTAGAGATTATTTTGAAGCCTATTTTAGAAGTATTGGTGTCAGATTAGATAAGGTTGAATTTTTAGCCAAAAACTTTGGCGATCAGGTTGGAAGAAAAGCAAGAATTACCTATTGGGATGAAGCTTCTAAAACGAGGCAACAAGTAATATACTTTATTAAAACTCATCAACATGGTAGCGCGAGTGGTTCTAAAAGTATAAAACCAGTAGATCCCAAAGAGCTCTTTGTCTATAAGGTATTAGAATATATAGGGTTGGGTCCAGAATCCCACTTCTTTTTTAACCTCTTGTCTCAGGGCGGATTTTATATTGCAACTAGGGATCTTGGTTCTTCTAAACCCACGGCAGCGCAGAAATCCAAAATTTTTAAAATATATGATACTCTTAAAGAAATTGTGTCGCCTGAGGAAAGTTTTTTACAAGGAGTCACTCGCGCCGATATTATATCCAGAATATTTTGTTTACGAGATGTAACTACTAATCCAAGCAATTTTGGATTTGTTTTTAATGAAGATGAAAAAAAATGCAAAATTTTTGATTTTAGAATTGAGTCGCAAGATACTTATGAATATATCGATATCTTTAAAGGATTTCTAGAAGGGAACGGAATGTTTAACTATTTCGACAAATTCTTGAAATTTACTTTAAAAGATAGATCGGAAACCGAGCGACTAAAGACTGCCGAGTCAGTTTTGCATGAACTAAAGGCGGGTGGTAAAAAAATGTCTTTGGGAGATGCCGTCAATCGAGCCTATCAAGAGGTTTTCACATACTTTAATCAAGATCATAAAAGCTTGGGAATCACTGTGTCAGAAGAGCCTAATGGCGATTTTAATAAATATGTTAAAAGTATTAAAACTAATTTAGACAAATTTTTAACAGGCCTTCAAGGAAAGATTTTAGAATTGAAAACATCTTCTGAAAAAAAAATACTCTTGGGAGCTGCTGAATCCTCATTAACTCCTGGAAATTCACAATTGTTTCAATATCAATCCCATCCACAAAACGACAGTAAGCAGGAGTTGGAACAAATAACTCAATGGTTAGAAAAGGCAACTTTGCCTAAGGATCCCAAGATGTTTTTAGATTTTCAACTTAAACAACGTTTAATAAAAGGTTATTCTAAATATACGGAGCAGTCGGGGCAACCTTCCAGTAATACTTCTTTAAGATTTAAGTTTAAGTCTGAAGAATTTTTGAAATTGGATGTGAAAGGTAGTTTAAATAGGTTGCTAGAGCCAGCATATTTTTCTACCTCTGCTGAGGGAGATCGCGTTTTTGTGAGTGTTTCTGTTTTGGCTTTAAGAAATTTGATCGCACATTCGCTTCAGGATCCCTCAAATTTTAGGGCAATACCCTCTTTACAGTAGAGGGAGCCTTAAAATTTTCAAGTGTGAATTGAGGATCAGATTATTTTAAGTGAAAGTCAATGGTATTACGATTATAATGGAGACCTTGTCAAACATAGGTTTAAATAATGTCAGTTGATAAACAAAAAATAATTGCGCTTGCCCTCTCAGTACTAGAGATCGAGTCGAAGGCTATTAGCGATCTAACTAAAATAATTGATGATAAATTTGTCGCTGCCTGCGAGATTCTACTTCAGTGTGAAGGGCGGATCGTCGTCACCGGTATGGGGAAATCGGGGCATATTGGTCGAAAAGTAGCTGCTACCCTTTCAAGTACGGGAACACCCGCTTTATTCTTACATCCTGCCGAGGCTTCTCATGGGGATCTCGGCATGATAACTCCAAAGGACGTAGTCTTTGCGCTTTCTAATTCGGGTGAAACGCCTGAAATGCTCACCATTCTCCCTTTAATTAAACGACTAGGGGTTAAGATTATCTCGCTCACTGGCGAGCCCAAGTCAACCCTGGCTAAATTTTCAAATGTCCATTTGGATATCAGTGTTGCACAAGAAGCCTGTCCTTTAGGATTGGCGCCTACTGCTAGCACAACCGCTATGTTGGCCATGGGTGATGCTTTAGCGCTAGCTGTTTTAGAAACCCGGGGATTTACTGTTAAAGACTTTGCCAATTCTCATCCTGGGGGAAGGTTGGGGCGGCGTTTATTATTGAAAATAGAAGATGTGATGCATGTGAATGCTGCCGTACCCAGGGTATCTGAAGAAGCCTTATTGGTAGATGCTCTGATGGAAATGACAGAAAAACGCCTTGGCTTTACGGCTATTGTTAGTCCTCTTGATCCCAAAAATTTGGTTGGAATTTTTACAGACGGTGATTTAAGACGAACGCTCAATCGGGGCCTTGATGTCCACCAAACCCATATTAAAACGGTGATGACTAAAAATTGCACGACGGTTTCTAGTAACCTTTTGGCTGCCGAAGCCCTTTCTATTATGGAAAAACTGAAGATATTAGTTTTGCCGGTTGTCGATGAAGAGGGTGCTTTGGTTGGGGCCCTTAATATGCACGATCTATTTAAAGCAGGTGTGCTGTGAGAAATAATTTTATATTGCTAGTATTTGCTATTTTAAGTTTTGGTCTTTTATTCTGGGTAAAATCCTCTGATCAAGAAGATCTGCGCAGAAAGAAATTGGCTAACCATAAACCTCAAGAATATATGAGGCATGCTTTTGTGACCATATTTTCGGAATCCGGTTCGCTTAAAAATGAACTGTCTGCGAAATATTGGGCTTATTTACCGGATGCCGAGCTTTCTATATTAACTCTACCCCATCTTTCCATTTATAAACCCGATGGTAGTATTTGGCTTATCGATGCAAAAAAAGGCAGGGTAAAGCAGCCAACCATAGGCAATATTGAGCAATTAGAATTGCAAGACGAGGTTGTGATAGAACGTCCAGAGACCAAAACGACTATCCCTTTAAAACTAGAAACGACGGAATTGAATTATTATCCAAAAAAAGAGTTTGCGGAAAGCGAACAGTGGGTAGTTATGAATAAGCCAGGATTAAAAATGACAGGGGTTGGGTTGCGCGCTTATCTTAATCAAGGTTCTATGGAATTATTACGCGATGTTAAAACGTATTATACTGTCACGCGTTAAAATCGGGTGCTTATTATTTTGTATGAGTTGTGAACTATTGGCTCTAGCCGCTTCTCATCCAGATGAAGAACTCCCTATAGAAATTCATTCGGATTCTGCCCAATTTGATGATAAAAAGGGGACTGCAACCTATCTTGGAAATGTTGTGATGCAGCAGGGGAGTCGTCAATTGTCATCCCAGTCTTTAATTATTAAGCGTGATAATCATGGCAAAATTGAATCCATGGTTGCTAAAGGTACTCCTGCAACATTTCAGGCCAAGCCTAGCCCAGAAAAGCCTCTTATCCATGGCTTTGCCAATATCATTCAATTTTATCCAAATCAAGATAAGATGATATTGTTAGAGAATGCTTCCCTCACTCAAAATGAAGATACACTGGAGGGAGATAGCCTGACGTATTTTGTCTCTAAGCATATTTTGTCTTCAGATCCTGTTCCTGGTAAACGTACTACAGTTTTGATAACACCCAAACCAAAATCCACTGATCTTCCTTAAGGAAATGTAGCGAATGAATAAGCTTACCGTTTCAAAAATATCAAAACGATTTAAATCTCGCTTAGTGGTCGATTCCATTTCTCTCCATATTAGCAGTGGTGAAATAGTGGGTTTGTTAGGCCCGAATGGCGCTGGTAAAACCTCTTGTTTTTATATGATGCTTGGTCTTATTCAACCAGATTCGGGAAAAATATTTTTAAATGAAACCGATATCACTCTGTTACCGGTTCATAGTCGTGCTGAATTAGGTATGGGTTATCTTCCTCAAGAGGCTTCTGTTTTTCGAAAACTAACGGTGGCAGATAATATTATGGCCATTTTAGAAACTCGATCAGAATTGGATTACACAGAACGCCAAACCATTTTAGAGAATTTGTTATATGAATTTCGGATTTCTCACATTCGTGATTCCATGGGTTTTAGTCTTTCAGGTGGTGAAAGACGTCGGGTAGAGATTGCAAGAGCCTTGGCTAGAAAACCTAGCGTTATGTTGTTGGATGAACCTTTTGCAGGGGTTGATCCCATTTCAATTATTGATATTAAACAAATCGCTAAACATTTAAGCAAACTGGGGATTGGTGTTTTTATTACGGATCATAATGTCAGAGATACTTTAGATATTTGTCACCGTGCTTATATTGTGAATAATGGGCATGTGATTGCAGAAGGCAGTTCGGAACATATTTTAACTCATCCAGAAGTTCGAAAGGTTTATTTAGGCGAAGAGTTTCAACTTTAGTCAACTTCTTTGATTAATGATCGTGATTGGTCAAAAAGCCTGCATCTTTATCCTCTTTCTTAAATCAAGGGTCTTCACTATAGTTAATGAATGAGACCTTCATTACAATTTAGGCTAAATCAGCAACTAACCATGACACCACAATTGCAGCAGGCCATCCGCCTTCTGCAGTTATCTTCGCTCGAATTAGAGCTTGAAATTCGAACTACTCTAGGATCTAATTTAGTATTAGAGGCAGTGGAAGAAGAAGCCTCTATGTCTGCGGATACCGAGCTAAACGTATTACAAGAAGAAATTGAAGAGAGTGAGCATTTTGCCTCTGCTTCTTCTAGAACAGATTGGGATCCCGCACCTGCCCAGAAAAAAAACACGGATTTTTTCTTGCAAAAGAGTTCTGAAACAACCTTAAGACAGCATTTATTTTGGCAACTAGAACTGGGTTCTTTTTCGGAACGCGAGAAGATAATCGCAATTAATCTGATTGATGCTATTTCAGAAGAAGGTTATTTGATAGGGAGTTTATCGGAGATCCAAGAAAGTATAGAAATTAAAAGTGATCTGAATGAAATAGAAAAGGTATTACAGGCTATCCAACAATTTGATCCAATAGGGGTTGGTTCTCGTACACTTTCGGAGTGCTTAAATATCCAGCTAAATGCCCTTCCCCCTTCGCATCCTTGGCTTGCAGAGACACAAATTTTGGTTTCAAAACACTTAGGATCACTCGGGAAACGAGATTATACACGTCTTAAATTAGAACTGAATCTTAGTGAAGAAGCATTAATGGGAGCAATTAAAACCTTAACTTCTTTAAATCCCAGGCCTGGAACCGAAATTTCTTCTAAAAAATCTGAATATGTGATCCCCGATATCCTGGTTAGGAAGAAAAATGGTCATTTGGTTGTCGAATTAAATAAGGAGTTTATTCCTGAATTACGTGTAAATCCTAATTATGTCGCCTGGTTACAAGGCGCTAATACTAAGGGAAATGTAGAAATGTTAAAAGAACAATTAAAAGAAGCAAAGTGGTTTTTAAAAAGTCTGGAAGCAAGACATGAAACGCTGTTGAAAGTTGCAAAATCTATATTAGAGCAACAAAAGGATTTTCTGGCATTTGGCGAAGAATATATGAAACCCTTAAGCCTTCAAGATATCGCAAAAAGGGTTGGTTTGCATGAATCGACGATCTCTCGTATCACTACCCAAAAATATATTCTAACACCCCGTGGGGTATTTGAGTTAAAATATTTTTTCTCGACCGAGATAAGCTCCCCGCAAGGAAGTCCGTCTTCCAGCACTGCTGTGCGTGCCTTGATTAAAAAATTAATTTCAGAAGAGCCTAGCCAAACCCCCTTGAGTGATCATAAAATAACCCAATCATTGTTAGAATATGGGATAGAGATTGCACGCAGAACGGTGACTAAATACCGAGAAGCTATGCATATCCCAAGCTCAACTGAGCGAAAGAACTTAAATTTGTACTAAAGGAGGCTATTATGGAATCTCAAATTCAAATTACTGGTTTACACGATCTGAAGTTAACTCCAGCCATTACCGAACATGTGCATAAAAGACTTGCTATTTTAGAAAGGCATTTTGACCATATTACCGATATTCATGTTTATATTAGTACCGACAAAAAGGGATTCGAAATTGCCAAGGCAAATATTCATATGGCAGGCGGTGGGCATGTGGTTGCAGAAGAAACCTCAAAGGATATGTACGAGAGTATCGATATGTTGGCCAAAAACCTGGATCAACAAGTTAAAAAACATAAGGAAAAATTACAAAAAAGGACCGATAAAAATTCCAATCATTTACGCGAGGAGTAATTCAGAAAATGGACCATTGCAATGCTAGATAAATCCTCATCCAATGTGGGTGCATTGTATAATCGGATCCGGGATCAGATTGGAACTGAGACAAGTAAAATACAATTATTATTGCAATCCTTTGGATTTAAACATGGTTTACCCAAAGATTCTGATTTTGTGTTTGATGTACGATGCCTACCCAATCCCTATTGGCAACCCGGTTTAAGTACATTCACAGGTTTAGATCAAGCCATTATTCAATATTTGGAAATGATCCCTGAGGTTCAACATTTAAAGAATGATATTTGTCATTTTATAGAAACCTGGCTTCCCTTTTTTGAAGCCGATAATCGAAGTCATATTACGGTTGCTATTGGTTGTACGGGTGGGCAACATCGATCCGTTTATATGGTCGAAAGTCTTGCAAAAAAAATCCAATCAAAAATTAGTAATATTCAGATCCGACACCGAGATCTGGCAATTACAAGTTAGTTAATTTTTTTGAAATCTTTTTTATCAATACTAAAGATAAAGAGAGAGGCCCCAAAAAACTGCGCTTCTTTTTGAAATTTGGCCTCTATAATTTGGGCACACATTAAAGAAGCGGTATCATCCGGGTGTACAAAGGCTAGTAACTGTGAAATTTTGCCTTTATTAAAAGCATAATCACAAATAAATTGAGTGGCTTGTTCTGGAAATCGGCTGCCCCAATAGCGGGTATAAAATCCAACAAAATACATTTCATGGGTCTTATTTTCGAAAATGACGGGATGATATCCAACAAAACCTGCAATAGTATCCTTTTTCTTATCAACCGCCACCCAAAATTCATAGCCATTGGCGTCATAATTAGCCAGGATATTATCGACTATCTCCTTAGCGATATCATTGGTCAATTGTCCAAGAGGGGAGTATTTTCCATACAAGGGATCAGTCACTAGGTTAGCGAAATCATGGAGATCGGGTTTTACCAATGGCCGTAATAATATTTCATTCCCTTCCATAACCGACATTGAACCCATTGTCTCTCCTAGACGCTTCCAATCGAAAAAAGATCCTATACTCTTTAAAAGGTAGCATAGATTTTTGAAGGGATATCACTATGACATTTGCCCACCATTTACTCCCCGGCAAAGAGGAAAAAACGGAAATCCCCATTCCCGTTATCAAGGCAGAAAGCGAGGCTAGGGAGCTACTAGTGGATTTTTTATATTCTGAACCCAATGCAATACCCACTAAGCTGAATGGTCTGGAGGCTCTTTTAGAGCGTTCTGGTTATGGGGAAGAGTCTAAGGAAGGTATGATTCAAGCCAGAAGTCCTGAGACTTTTGTTTTGCCCAATATGAATGCATTAACGGCTGCAGAATTACATGATGAATTTATGTTCAATCAAAAAGTTATCGAAAAATTGATTTCACTTTTACAAGACCCTAGAAATTCAGTCAAGGATTAAGGATGCCAGCACATTTCATTGCCTATGCAGTCGCTCGTAAAATTATTGTGGGTTTATTGAAACGCAATAAAGCATTGAGTGAACACTGTATTGAAAGATACTCAGACGATAGATTGGAGCTAGATAGAAATAAGGCGGTAAGGCTTTTTTCTACAGTGAGTAACAAAGTTAATATTGATAACGCGACTAATGTTTTAAGTGCCCAATTGGAAAGAATTCATGAGAATAGAAAGGCTCCGAAATTAACAAGAGAACTCTATCAGAAATTTGAGCTCGACATCCTTCGTGCACTTGCAAGGCTGCCAAAAGACGTGGTTTTGAACCAAAATAAGCCAAATTTTCCGAATCAACCAAGCAAACCTTCGAACAAAAGAGGCCCAAATAAGTAAACTTATTTGGGCCTCTGGAAGTATCAGGTTTTAAGTGATAGAAGGTTTTTCTACAGCAGAGTAAGAAGATCCTTCTACATTGAAAATCATGCCATAAAAAACTATAGGAAAATTAGACACAGTTTCTTCTGATACTATTGCAGTGGTGTTTGTTGCAGTTTGCGAAACTTTCACGGTTTGGTTTGCCTGAATAGCTTGCTTGGATAGTAAAAGAGATGGTTGATTTATTATTTGCGGGGGGGGAGTGGCGTGCCCTGGCGAGTTATCGAAGCTGTTCTGTGAAATGATGGATAGCATTGTATTGATATTTTTTGTTAATAGATTTTGTTTTTGAAAATTTTCATCCTCTTCAACGTTTTCCGTATTTATCCGTAAATTAGGTTTAATAAACGTATGGGTAGTACTTGTCTCACTCATTTGGCTTGATGCAAGATTTATATTTTCAATAATGGTTGATTGTATTTCTTCAGTAGAGGATTCTTCATTAGTCGATGAACTCGATGCTTTTGGAGTAGGTTGCGGAGAAACGTTTGGCGTTGTGTCTTCTACCAGAATATCGGAGTTAGTTTGAGTTTTAGGGCTTTGGGTGTTGGTTGATTTTGATGAAGGCGTACCAAAAAAGAAAGGTTTTTGTAAAAACAGTCCAAGTTGTTTGTCAAAAGCTTCTCTTTTTTCGTTTTTTTCCGAAGCCGATAAGCGTAATTTTTCGTTTATGGTCTTAAGTGTTAGTGACATAGAAATTACCTCATATTATTCAGTTATTCATACATTTATTCATATTAACCTTTAATGTTAAGATTATTTCACGAATAGTTAGTCGTCGTCAATAAAAATTTGTCAGTTTTATAGATAATTTTTATTAATTTATATAAAAAAGGAAAATTTGCCAAAAAAAGATGTTCAAATAAACAGTCATCCTTGTTTTTTACTTTCTTTCTCTGGCTCAAATCTTTCCTGCCTATTAAAAGCCAATTTGTGATAAAATATCCCTTTATATTCACGCGATCTTGGAGACCCTATTCATGAACACTTTAGTTGGTAAACAGGCCCCCGATTTTGCAGCCGCTGCTGTATTGGCCAATGGAGAAATCGTTGGCAAATTGCAATTATCCGAAGCCCTGAAAGGCAAGTATGGAATATTATTTTTCTATCCTTTAGATTTTACTTTTGTTTGCCCTTCCGAATTAATTGCTCTAGATCGCCGCATTGCGCAATTCAAGGCACTCAATGTCGAAGTCTTAGGCATTTCGATCGATTCACAATTTACCCATAACGCTTGGCGAAATACCCCTGTAGAAGCCGGTGGAATAGGGCCACTGCAATATACCTTGGTTGCCGATCTTAATCATCACATCTGCCAAGCTTATGGTGTTCAACACCCAGAAGCAGGCGTTGCTTTTAGAGCTACATTTTTGATCGACAAAACGGGCGTAGTGCGTTCACAAATGGTAAACGATCTTCCCATTGGTCGGAATATTGATGAATTACTGCGATTAGTCGATGCACTTCAATATCATGAAATGCATGGCGAAGTTTGCCCTGCAGGGTGGAAAAAAGGGGATAAAGCGATGAAACCAACACCCAAAGGTGTTGCGAGTTTCTTGGCAGAACATGCAGAACAACTCTAAGTTACCTTGGATAACCCCCTCCTGGCCCGCACCTCATAATGTAAAAGCATTAACGACGCTGCGGGCAGGTGGAAAAAGTAAAGCTCCTTACGATAGTTTTAATCTTGCACAACATGTTCAAGATGATCCCATTACTGTACAAGCCAATCGTGAATATTTAAAAAAAACAGCGCATTGTCCTAGTGATCCATTATGGTTAAGCCAAGTACATGGTACTCGGGTTATTGATCTCGCAGACTATTCATCTCCATACCCCATTGTAGAAGCCGATGCCTCTATCGCTTTGCAACCAAATCTTGTTTGTGCGATTTTAACAGCGGATTGTCTGCCCGTTCTTCTTTGTAATAAAGCAGGCAGCTGTGTTGCTGCCATTCATGCCGGTTGGCGAGGATTAAGTGCAGGTATTATTGAAAGCACCGTTGAAAAATTGCCTTGTGATCCTGCATCCCTGATGGCATGGCTTGGGCCTGCGATTGGGCCAAAGGTCTTTGAGGTTGGTGAAGACGTTTTATTGGCATTTAACCATTTTCCTAAAGATGCCTTTACACCCACTGGAAGGGGTAGTTGGCTTGCTGATATCTATTTATTAGCCAGAGCACGTCTTAATAAGATTGGAGTCACCGATGTTTTTGGGGGCGACTTTTGCACCTATACGGAGTCTGAACGATTTTATTCTTTTCGTAGGTCGAAAATAACAGGTAGGATGTGTACCCTAATTTGGTTAACGACCCCTTAATCTTCGATCCCACTTGAATTCTTGGCATTTGCCCCTACCTTAAATACTGACTACTTATCAAAAAGTAATGTATAGCTTGGAAAACTAAGTTTTCCAAGCGAGAGGGTAATATTTTATGCGTTTAGACAAATTAACAAGTTCCTTTCAATCTGCACTGGGAGAAGCGCAATCTCTTGCTGTGGGTAAAGATAACCCAGCCATAGAACCCGTCCACGTGATGAAGGCTTTATTGGATCAAGAGAATGGATCTATTAAGCATTTATTGACGGGTCTTGGGGTCGATCTTCGATCTTTGCAAAAGCAATTAGAGGAGGCTGTTCAACAATTACCCCAAATTATGGGGGGAGCAGTCGATATCCAGATTTCAAACGATTTGGTTCGAATTTTGAATCGTGCAGATAAAGAGGCTCAACAAAGAAAAGACAATTATGTTTCTAGTGAATTATTTTGTTTGGCAGCGCTAGAAGATACTGGCCCTTTAGGGAAAATTTTAAAAAATGCTGGGATCACAAAATCAAGTCTTGAAAAAAGTATTAATGATTTAAGGGGTGGAGCCGCTGTGGATAATCCAAATGCAGAAGAACATCGTCAGGCATTAAAGAAATATACCATTGATATTACCGAGAGAGCTGAAAAAGGTAAATTAGATCCTGTGATTGGGCGGGATGATATTATTCGAAGAACCATTCAAGTCTTGCAACGTCGAACCAAAAATAATCCTGTGTTAATCGGTGAACCCGGTGTTGGTAAAACGGCCATTGTAGAAGGACTGGCGCAACGTATTATTAATGGAGAGGTACCGGAAGGATTAAAAAATAAAAGAGTTCTCTCTTTGGATATGGGTGCGTTGATTGCAGGCTCGAAATATCGAGGGGATTTTGAAGAACGTTTAAAAGCGGTTTTACAGGATCTGGCTAAACAAGAGGGGGAAATCATTCTCTTTATTGATGAATTACATACCATGGTGGGAGCCGGTAAGGCAGAAGGCTCGATGGATGCTGGAAATATGCTAAAACCCGCTTTAGCTCGAGGCGAGTTACATTGTGTTGGGGCAACCACTCTGGATGAATATCGTCTCTATGTTGAAAAGGATGCTGCCTTAGAGCGAAGATTTCAAAAAATTATGGTGGATGAACCCACGGTTGAAGATACGATTGCTATTTTGCGGGGCTTAAAAGAACGCTATGAATTGCATCATCGAGTTGAAATTACAGATCCCGCCATAGTAGCGGCAGCCAACCTTTCTCATCGTTATATTAGCGATCGGCAATTACCGGATAAAGCCATCGACTTGATAGACGAAGCAGCGAGTGTCGTTCGAATGGAAATAGATTCTAAGCCGATAGAAATGGATAGATTGGAGCGTCGTTTGATCCAATACAAGATAGAACGGGAAGCTTTAAAGCAAGAAAAAGATCCCGCTTCTGTGAAGCGTTTGGAAAAACTTGATCTCGATATTCAGCAATCGGAAAAAGAATATCAAAAGATGGAAGAGATCTGGAAAGCGGAGAAAGCAACTTTAGAAGGGGCCAATAAATTAAAAGAAGATATTGAAAAGGCCAAGCTTGAACTCAGTGCCGCTCAACGGGTTGGGGATTATGCCAAAATGTCTGAAATACAATATGGACGGATCCCTGAGCTTGAAAAGCGTTTAGCCCAAGCCACACAATTGGAAGTAGAAACAACCTTGCTTAGAAGTAAAGTCACCGAAGAAGAAATTGCCGATGTCGTTTCTCGTTGGACAGGGATCCCTGTTTCAAAAATGCTGGAAGGTGAACGACATAAATTAATTCAAATGGAAAAGACCATGGGCTCTCGAGTGATTGGGCAAGAGGAAGCCTTAAAAGCGGTTGCCAATGCCGTTCGCCGATCTCGTGCAGGATTGGCAGATCCCAATCGGCCTATGGGTTCATTTTTGTTTCTAGGGCCAACTGGGGTTGGGAAAACAGAGGTTTGCCGAGCTTTAGCTGAATTCTTATTCGATACAGAAGATGCCATGGTTCGTATTGATATGTCTGAATTTATGGAAAAGCATTCCGTTGCCCGTTTAATTGGAGCACCTCCTGGTTATGTAGGGTATGAAGAAGGGGGATATTTAACGGAAGCCGTTCGTCGTAAACCCTATAGCGTTATATTATTAGACGAAATTGAAAAAGCGCATGGAGATATTTTTAATATCTTGTTACAGGTCTTGGAAGATGGACGTTTAACCGATGGCCATGGTCGTACCGTAGACTTTAGAAATACCGTGATTGTCATGACCTCTAATCTAGGATCGCAAATGATCCAAGACTTAAGTTCAGAAGTGGAATACAGCGAGATTAAGGTGGCAGTCATGGGAGTGGTTACCCAACATTTTAGGCCTGAATTTATCAATCGTATTGATGAAATTGTTGTGTTTTCTCCCCTTGGAAAGCCGGAAATTCGTCGTATTGCCGATATCCAATTGGCTCATCTTCGCACAAGGCTTAAAACACAAAATGTGGAGTTAACCATTAGTAATGAAGCCTTAGATAAATTAGCCGAAGCGGGCTATGATCCCGTCTATGGAGCAAGGCCTTTGAAAAGAGCGATTCGCCAAACCCTAGAAAATCCCTTGGCCGAAAGTTTGTTAGAAGGAAAATTTTTACCAGGAGATACTGTACAAATTGGGGTGGAGGGCGATAGAATCGTTTTTAAGAAAGCAAAATAGGGGCTTACTAATCCATGGGCGCAGTATTAAGACGTAAAACGATCTTTGATCCCTGGTTTCTATTTGCATCGACAAGTTTGATTGGTCTTGGCCTAGTCATGGTTACCTCAGCCTCTCTTTCTTTTTCAGAAGGGATCGGAATGCCTGCGTGGCATTTTGCAGTCCGTCATTTCCTCTATCTCAGCGCTGGTCTTATATCTGCGGCTTTTGCTACTTACATGCCTATCTCGATGTGGCGAACTCTATCAAAACCTTTGCTTATAATAACCTTAGGCTTATTAGCGCTATTATTGGTTCCCGGTGTAAGTCGTGAAATCAATGGTAGTGTGAGATGGCTATTTTTGGGTCCTATTTCTATTCAAGTTTCGGAATGCGCCAAACTGGTCATGATTATCTATATGGCCAATTATTTGGTGAATAATGATAAAGAATTGCAAACAGAGATTGCTGGTTTTTTAAGGCCCATGGCATTACTTGGCTTAGTCACAGTGTTATTGTTATTAGAGCCGGATTTTGGTGCAGCAGTAGTGATTGTTACAACCGTACTAGGGATGTTATTTCTAGCAGGGGTTCCCTTTCGTCGATTCTTGGTCTTATTTTTAGGCGCCCTTCTTGCTTTAGGGCTTTTATCTATTGCGTCTCCTTATCGGCTGCAGCGCTTAACTTCCTTTTTAGATCCCTGGAGAGATCAATTTAATTCAGGGTATCAATTAACCCAATCCTTGATTGCTTTTGGAAGAGGGGGGTGGTTTGGTACGGGTCTTGGAAATAGCATTCAAAAATTACTGTATTTACCAGAGCCCCATAACGATTTTATTTATGCAGTTTTAGCAGAAGAGTTGGGATTAGTTGGCGCCATCAGTGTTTTGTTGTTGTTTGTACTATTAGTTTGGCGGATCTTAAACTTAGGTAGAAAGGCAATTTTATGTGGGAAAAAATTTGCAGGGTTTGTCGCGTTCGGGATCGGTTTGTGGATAGGCTGTCAGGTTCTCATTAATATTGGCGTGAATGTCGGTGTTTTGCCAACGAAAGGTTTAACCTTGCCACTCATGAGTTATGGTGGCAGTAGCTTAATGATTGGATTATTGGCCTTAGGTATCTTGTTGCGCATTGAATTTGAACTTTCTTATAAAAAACAATAAAACACCACTTATTAGCATGATGGCTACTCGCTTGTTATTTTCAAAAAACCCTTTGGGATTTCCCACTTTATTGCCGTATATAAAAGGTGTTAGGCAGCCTGCATTTTCTTACTTACAAAACTAACCAAATCTGAGCCTGAGAATAAAAACCCTTTTCTTTAAAATACCCCTTAAGCTTGTTAAACTAGCCCCGGAAGTGTCTCTAAAGAGTATACTAAACTAATTATTAAACCTGTCTTAATTCTGGGAAATTTGTGAAAAAACCACGTATTTTAATGATGGCCGGTGGTACAGGGGGGCATGTGTTTCCAGCCCTGGCTGTCGCAGAACGTTTGCAAGCTAAGGGCTGGGAGGTTCATTGGCTTGGGTCGGAAAAGGGAATGGAGGCTTCTATTATCCCTAAGACCAAGATCCCTCTTCATTTGATCAGCATTCAGGGTTTAAGAAGAAAAGACTTTTTAACTAAGGTTTTGGTGCCATTTCAATTGATTAGGGCTCTTTACCAATCTTTAAGGGTTATGGCAAAACTAAAGCCTGAGCTTGTCTTGGGTATGGGAGGGTTTGTGACAGGACCTGGCGGGATCGCTGCTTGGCTTACGCGCCGTCCTCTCATTATTCATGAACAAAACGCAATCGTGGGTATGACTAATCGCTGGCTTGCAAAATTTGCAAGCCAAGTTCTAGAAGCTTTCCCGGGTGCCTTTACTCCTAATGCAAAAGCAATTTGTACGGGTAATCCAGTACGTGAAGTCTTATTAAGCTTGGAAAAACCAAGAGAACGTTTACAAAATCGACAAGGCCCTTTGCGTCTTTTAATTTTGGGTGGCAGTCGGGGAGCAGAGGCCTTAAATACACTTTGTCCTGAAGCGATCCAAGTGTTAAAACCAGCAGAACGACCAGAAATTTGGCATCAAGCGGGTGAAGCACAGGCCGACATTACAATTAAGAGTTATCAAAAAGCAGAGGTTTTGGCTAGGGTTGATCCCTTTATTGAGGATATGGCTAAGGCCTATGGCTGGGCTGATTTAGTCGTCTGTCGGGCAGGTGCTTTAACCATTGAAGAATTAGCCAGTGTTGGGGTTGCTAGTATTTTAGTGCCGTATCCCTTTGCAGTTGATGATCATCAAACTTATAATGGGCGTTTCTTAGAAAAACAGGGGGCAGCAAAATTGATCCAACAATCTGCATTAAGCCCTCAAGCATTAGCGAATATACTTTTAGAATTGTCCGCTGATCGAGATCGATTATTAAAAATGGCAGAAGCTGCCTTTGGGGTTGCATCCAGAGATGCATTAAATAAAGTCACAAGGGTTTGTGAGGAGGCAGTGAATGAATATGTCCAAAAATGATGAATTTAGTTTACGCCGAATAAAACGAGTCCATATGATTGGGATAGGTGGTGCTGGTATGGGCGGGATCGCCGAAGTCTTACTCAATTTAGGCTATCAAGTCACAGGTTCAGACATGGCAGAAAATGCCATGGTGACACATCTTAAAAATCTTGGGATCCCTATCGCAAATACCCATGCGGCTCAAAATGTAGACAATTGCGATGTGGTTGTGGTCTCTACAGCCGTTTCACGTGAAAATGTCGAAATTTTAAGAGCAAAAGAACGTCGACTTCCCATCGTACAACGAGCAACCATGCTTGCGGAATTAATGCGATTTAAACAGGGAATTGCGATTGCCGGTACCCATGGTAAAACGACAACCACTAGTCTGGTTGCCAGTTTATTTGCAGAAGCAGGGCTTGATCCAACCTTTGTGATTGGAGGACGTTTAAACAGTTTAGGGACCAATGCAAAACTGGGTGCAGGGCCTTATTTTGTTGCAGAAGCCGATGAAAGTGATGCTTCCTTCCTACACTTAATGCCCATGATTTCTGTTGTTACCAATATTGATAAAGATCATCTAGAAACGTATCAGGATGATTTTTCAGTGTTAAGAAGTACCTATCTTCAATTTTTACATCGATTACCTTTTTACGGATTGGCAGTAGTTTGTTTGGACGATCCTGAAATTCAATCGCTCTTATCGGATATTGCAAGACCTTTGATTACCTACGGTTTTTCTACTGATGCCGATGTTAGGGCCATTCATTTTACACAGAAAAAAGGACAATCTCAGTTCGAAGTTTTACGAAAAAATAAGCCTTCATTGAATATCACTTTGAATCTGCCGGGGCGTCATAATGTGTTAAATGCCTTGGCAGCTATTGCAGTTGCAAGTGAAGAAGGAATAAGTGATGAGGCTATACAACGAGGCCTATTGAACTTTCAAGGGGTTGGTCGGCGTTTTCAGGTCCTTGGCGAATTGCAACATAAGAATAAAAGTATATTAATGATCGATGATTATGGTCATCATCCCAGGGAGATCCAGGTCGTTTTAGAGGCAATTCGTGCTGGGTGGTCGGATAAACGTTTAGTCATGGTTTATCAACCACATCGTTATACCCGTACCAAGGCCTTGTTTGAAGATTTTGTCTCTATACTTTCTAGCGTGGATGTTCTTGTTTTATTAGAAGTATATTCCGCCGGTGAATCAAAAATTCCAGGGGCAGATAGTAGAACTTTGTCTTTTAGTATTCGAAGCCGTGGTCAGATAGATCCTATTTTTGTTTCTGATAAAACGGAATTATCGTCTGTGTTATCCAATCTATTATTAGATGGCGATATGTTATTAATGCAGGGTGCGGGAGATATTGGAGGCCTGGCTGCAGATATTGCCATTAAGGGATTCGCATAAGTGAAAGGGATCTTAAAGCTCAATGAGCCAATGGCAAGTTATACCTCCTGGCATATTGGAGGCAATGCTGATAAATATTACCGGCCGAGTAGTATTGAAGACTTAGCAGAATTTTTATCAACACTGTCGAGTGAAGAACCTATTACTTGCTTAGGCTTAGGCAGCAATGTTTTAATCGATGATGCAGGGATAAGAGGGGTCGTGATACATACCTTACTTCCCAAAGGGGAAGAAGGATTATCTTTAGTTGAACCCACAGTTCTACGCGTTGAAGCGGGAATACCTTGTGCAAAAGTTGCTAAATTTTGCGTTAAAAATGGACTTGTAGGGGGTGAATTTTTTGCAGGGATCCCAGGTACCATTGGGGGCGCTTTATTTATGAATGCGGGCGCTTTTGGTTCTGAGACTTGGAAACATGTCAAATCGGTTGAAGTGATCAATCGCTATGGTGAGCAATCTGTTCGATTGCCAAAGGATTACAAAATAGGGTATCGCTCTGCCGTCGGTCCCAAAGAAGAATGGTTTATTGCAGGCCATTTTCAATTTGAAGCCGGAGATCCTGAAATAACTTCGAGTAAAATTAAAGAATTATTACGTCAACGAAATGCTAGCCAACCCATTGGTGTTTTTAGCTGTGGGTCGGTTTTTAAGAATCCTCCCAATGATTATGCAGGGCGCTTAATTGAGGCGTCAAAATTGAAAGGATTTAGCATTGGCGGTGCACAAGTATCGCTTAAACACGCAAATTTTATTGTGAATCTTGGGAATGCGAGAAGTCTTGACGTATCGCAATTAATAGAACATATTCAGGGGGTAGTTTGGGCAGATCACCAAGTGAAGCTTTATCCCGAAGTCAAAAAGCTTTCATAGCGAGTCACAGATGTATCATAAAATATTCAGCATAAGAGGGATCCCAAGTCCGGAACGTTTGCTTTTTTTACGCCAAGCGTTAGCACGATCATTCGAAATTATTAAAATTCACATTTTAAATTTACATCGCAAGCCTCTGCCCCTTTTCGTTAAAATATTTCTCGCCTGTCTGGGAGGTCTTTTAACTATTTTAGTAGCAGTGAGCTTAATAGTAGATCCGAATCACTATAAAGAGAGTATTGAAAAATTAGTTTTAGAACAGACCGGAAAAACACTGATTTTAGAAGGCCCTTTACAGTTACGTTGTTTCCCAACCTTTGCATTACAGGCAGATAATGTTATTTTAAAAGAGAAGCCCAACAAAAAAAGAGCCATTCTTAAAATACAATCCCTTCGGATCTATCCTAGTCTTTGGTCTTTGTTGCCAGGTAGAACGGTTTTTAACTTAAGTTTATCAGGCGCTCAAATTAAATCCTTTTTTATCCCCGAGTTAAAAACAAAAATCACCCATAAGAAAGGTATTTATGAATTGGCAACCACTCAGATAGGGGTTAAAAGAGGTAAGAAGTTAGAAATGCTGGAAATTGACAAGCTCAGAGTTGATACGAGCCAAGATATATTCAAATATAATCTATACCACCATGGCGGAAATTTTCAATTAGAGTTGCTTCTCGACATGTTTGGTCTGAAAAATCATCTGGTAGGCAAAACAAATCTCAAGATGGATCTTAATGCAGAAGGTGATACGATAGGATCTATCAAAAATAGCTTAAGGGGCAATTTAGAAATAGACATTTCTAATGGCAGATTTCATGGTATCGATTTGATCAGCTCATTAAAAGATGCCAAATCTATTTTAGGTACTTTGCTTTCTGGAATTGGAAAGCCATTTGCTGCCGTTATTCATGCTATTGGACCTAAGGAAAACAAACTATTAACCGAAAGAACCCCATTTAAGGCTCTGAATATAAAGGCTAGCATAAAAGAAGGGCTTATTCATAATCATGATTTTAATATTCAGCATAATCATTATAGTGTAAAAGGGAAAGGTAAGATAAATTTAATACAGAATACAGTCGATTATCGATTTAAAGCATTTTATAAAGGGGATAACTTTAAGAAAAAGAAGCATCTCAAAAAGAAATTACTACCCTTGGTAATCGATATTTCTGGATCCATTGAAAACCCAAATATTAAACCCGATTTACAAAGTTATTTAGAATATATCCAATAGATCCAGCACGCTATACATTCACAGAGATAGGTATAAACTTCTGTTTATCAGTATTAAAACTAAAGTCATTTCTAGGGCTTTGGCAAACAATAGAAGAATATAAATGTGTGATAGAACAGCTGGTCACTGCTGGTTCAGAAAGAGTCGATTGTATCGCTTGTAAGTCTAGAGATAGGCATTCTTTATAGAAGCTAAGCTTCCCTTCATAATTCTCCAGGATTTCAGAAAATAGACTTAAAATGGGCTCAGAATTACCGCTTATGGCACAATTATCCAATTCTTTTGAAGCTTTTCCTATTAAAGCCATGCTTCTGTTTAAGAATAAGGAGATTGGATTTGAAATTGGGTTAACAGTAAGCATATTTTGCATGTTTTTCAATTCGGCAAATCGATCCCAAAACACATTTAAAGCCAACAGGAATTCTTCAGAATTCTTCTTTTCTTCCGCGGTTTTATTATTCAATAGCATTGTTTTTTTTATGTATGCTATGACTTCGTGCTTAAAAAAGTCTTCCATACTGCTTGTTAGGCATTTAACCGCGTCTAATGGTGGTAAATCGTTATTTTCAACTGATTCAATCATTTTAAGAAATAAATTTTTATAAAAGCGTAAAAATTCATCGATTATTTTAACATCGATATGGGTCTTATTTTTTTCTAAAAAAGATCCCTTTTCTAAGGATTCACAAATTTTGTTAAAATCAATAGTGGCACCCTTCAGGGCATATTTTAGGCTATTTGGATTGGGGATCCCAAGTTCTCTCTGAAAATCATTATTAATCAATCGGGAAGAAATGCTGGTTGAATTCTCCCATATTCTAAGCAAATCAGAGATGGTTATCAGAGAATACGTTAATCTCATAAAATAGTCATTTAGTTCAGAAATATCTAGTTTCTTTTCTTTGCTAAGGGCGCTTAAGAAATTCAGATTCGATTTTAGAACTTTAACGGTATTACTCGCCCCCATAAATCTTCGATTAAAGGTATCAAGTCTTTGCAAGCGCTCATCCCTATTTTCCGATTCTTCATCTAAGATGCGTTTTAATTTTAATAGCTCCGCTACTTTCTTGTTGAGTGCGGAAAGTAGAGGCATTATGTGGTTACAAGGATGTATGCCTTCACAGATAACCATCGGTTGGGCGCTCAGTAGCTCTGCTAATTTATTTTCTAAGCGAGATTTTTTACGAATGAGATACTTTTCTTTTATAATTTCTAATACACTTTTTTCTTTGCCATCTGTCAATAGCTCGGCCAGATTGGGTAAAGAAGAAGTATTAGAGTTTGAAAGTTCTGCATTCTCCTTATCGGCTTCTTCTTTATCCTGCTTTTTATTTAATAGCATAATCAGCTCAAAAACTTCCTTAGCCAAATCTTTATCTTGGGGCTTACTGAAAGCAGGGTAAGTAAGGGTTTTTAGTTCGGCTATTTTTTTTGGTTGTTTTTTGACAGCTTGAATAATAAAAGAGTGGTGTGATTGAATAAACGAATTTAGGTTTTCTTCTAAGTTTGCAATAGTCTTTGAAATTGAAATGGTTTGCTCATAATTGGCAAGAAAGGTTTGCATTTCCTGTAATTGCTTAGATAAGTTTGGTTTTAAAATGTCTTTTAAGGTATTTAGGCAAAATTGACTTTTGTTTCTGTTGTGCTCAAAAGCATTTGTTAATAAAATGATTTGCAATAGAACATTTTCAAGTTCTCTTATTTTCTTGTGGTCATAAAATCCTGTTAGATTTCTCGGACTTAGTAATAGATCTTGCACAATAAAAATGTCAGATATTTCGGCCAAGAGCCTCTTAATTTTCTTGCTTGCATTTTCTTCGAATGATCTTTCCAATAGATTGTCTAATTTCTTTTTTTGTTCTAGCTCATTAAATCGGGTTAAAGCAGCTTTCACTTGGGAACCGTCACAACCTTTCATTGCAAGCGCTGTTGGTGTTCCAATTTCTCGAAATTCTCTAAATGGAAATATCTTTTCAACGAAAAACGAATTACATTTTAATGATTTGCTTGTATTATAGAAATTATATACCTTGCAGTTACCATTATGATTGATTTCTTGGATCTGGCATTGATAAAATTTAATATAATTATTGATAAATCTTTCAATGCTCTCTAACACTTTTGGGTATAAAGCGCGACAAACTTCAATAATATCGGTATCTTCTTTGGAAAAACAGGTCACATTTTTTGTCTGTGCGTTTGTCTTTGGACTTGGGCTTGGAGTTGAGGGTCTACTCTTCAGAAATTCAGCAAAGGCTTGTTGATATTCTTCAACAATCTTGCGATCTTCCTCTTCTAAGAGACTATAATCGATATACCTTTCATTTACAGCTCCAAAGTCTTTGTTGGGATGAAGTAAGATTTTGCTTTTCAATTCATTGATACATTCTTCGGCAAAGGTTTTTAAACCATAAGATCCAATAGGAAATGCAGTTTGGACAAATAATTCTTTTGGATTATCGGGGTTTTCTTCCAAGACCAGCATAACTGCTTTCAGAGGCAACTTTTGAAAGCCATTCACATTGGGTTGCCATTCATAGTATTCAAATTCAGAAAGAAAAGGGTTTGCATCATCTTCAAAAAATGTGACTGCAATTCGGGCTGAAGTTTCGTTTTTTAAGATTTCCCTAGCCTCTAACCCAGAACGCGATTCCAGGCATAACTTTAATATTTTTTCAGCATCTTGCTCATTTGTGAACAAAGTAACATCTTGAGCTAAATGAAAGCCTTTTTTCATTAAGAAGTTTTTAAGCTTTTCTGGATTATTATTAAGATCGAGTATATCATCGGAATCACTGAAAATGTGTTTACTAGTATGTGCACGTAATTTCTCTGGCAACATAACTTTATCTAATCTTTTACTATAAATAGGGCTTAATCTGCCTTGAGATTGACTAAGCGAAAATAAGACAGGTACAGAATTACCCTGTTGCTTCGGTGTGTGAAACATAAACTACCTATAATTTTAGTGAATAATAATAAGAATTTTTTTCTAATTGAGCGTATTTTATAAAAAAATAAGTATAATGTCAAACTTTCTTGCTGTCTTAAGAAGTGTATATAAGCGTTATTGTAATTAATATTTGTATCTACTCATTTTATCAATAAAAATAACCGGCTTATTTTGAGGTTTTATACTTGTATTTTTGAACCTTTTTTCCATTGTTAGTCAAATCTATATAAGGATAACGCGTAAGAGTTAAAGAAAAGTAAGTAATAGAGAATTAATGAATGAGTAAATACACTGAAGCAATTAAGCTATATGAAGAATGTTTAAGTTCTATTGATAAATATTTTACAGCGTTAAAATTGGCCTCTAATCTAACGAGAGAAAAAATTAAAGATCTAGACCCTAAGTTTGAAGAGTTGAAAAAAAAACTAAAAGACATCCGAAAGAAAGATTTTTTAAGCACACATGAAGCAAATGCAGAACGAGATCTTTTGAAGGAAATGATTAAGTTGGAGGGTGAAAAAAATATATTAATACAGATTCAGGTGGAAAATCACGAGGAAATGCGTGTTTGTTCTTCCTTGATTACAGCAATGCCTCATATTTGGCGAAAATATTTAAAAGTGGAACACAAGGGAGAAAATATTATAGAAGATAATAAGAGAGGTAACTACACTAAAGATGTGGCAGCCTTTGAAAGAGATCATGCTTTAATATTGTATGGTAAGGAATCTCCACAAAGTAAGGGGTCTCCACAAGGTAAGGAATTGCATAAAGTTCTTGTGAAGTATGTGTCAGCTTTAAAGATTTTATTAAACTTAAAACAAGAAAAGGAAGATAAGATTGATTCAAGTGCTGCATTAACGAAGGCTTTAGAAAAAAATGACACGATGAAGAGGGAAATAAATCAATCAGTAGAAGCTGGAAAAAAATTAAGTGCAGATAAGAACATTGATACTACAACTCCGGATACAAGTGTGGCGGACATTTTCGGCAAGAAAGAAACAACAAATCCAAATCCTTTACAAATACAGCAACAACAAGCCAGAAAAAACCTTGATGGCTTAATAGAAGAGTTTCGTAAGGCTGAACTGAATTTTATTAATCCATGGGTAAGGTTGAGTAAAACGGGGGAAGAATATGAAAAGCATGCTAAGAGGGCTAAGGAACTCATTGCTCGAGCTGAAACAGCACTAAATACGGCAAGGGATCTAAATATAGATCAGGATAAAAAAGATGGAAAATATAATAAATGTTCTGATGAGCTTGAAAAGTTTATAAAGGCTGTGGGAGCAAAGCTGGTCGGGGATCTTTCTGTAATCCATAAAAATGTGAAAGATATTCAGGTTGAAGTTTCGAAAAGATTTGAAACCTTTAAAACCTCTTTAACAGAGGCTGAAAAGAGCGCAGGCATTTACAGAAATATTGAAGCTCAAGTGGGAGCAATTAGTCAGGTGTGCAGTGATCTTCAAAAAACAGAGCTTTCTGATTCTGCAGATATTGCGGCTAAAATAGATGTAATTAAAATGGCTCAACAAAAGTTCAGCAAAGTTGAATTAGATTCAAATAAAGTTTATGAATTAATAAATAGGGAGATTGAAAAGAGAACGCTACAAGCTGAAGAACAAAATAAAAAGGAAGAGGCGAAAAAACGAGAACAAACAGCTATGGAGCGTCAATTGGCATTAGAAGAATTGAATGCAAGACTTGAAGATTTTAAAGGAGATGTTCCAACGGCAATGGAAACGATTGAGAGTGCTAGCCTGAAAGTGAAAAATTATAAAAAATCTGATGAACAAATAGTAATGATAAATGGAATTATTAGTGACATAACTGCTATCAGTGCTAATCAAGATTTAATTAGAGTTCCGAACGAGCGTGCTACCATTGATGATATTGTAAAACAAACTTCAGCCTTGCTTGACGCTCACTTGACTTTAGGTCAAAGACAAGAGGATTTAACTACAGCTTTACAAGGCTTAGCGAAACAAGAAACAATGTCAGAACAAATTGAACAGTTACAGTTTGAGCGAGATCAGTTCGAGAAAAAGTACCTTGAATTTTTAAGAAAAGCAAGTGATTTACAAAGTGAATTATATCAAGCACAAGAAGAGCATACTAAAACCAGGGATAGGGATGCTGAGAAAAATGGTCAGCTTTTCAGAGAATCGGCAAATGCGAATACACTGGTAGCGCACTTGCAAGATGAGGTTGATAAACTAAAACATGAAATGACCCTTACTAAAACTTCTTCTAGTGGAATTGAAAATTCTTTAAGAAGCCAATTGTTGGTTTTACAAGAAAGTAGAGATAAATTAGATGAACAATTTAAACGAATGCAGGAGGATTATAAAAAAGAGGTTGGTCGCTTGCATGCAAGAATTGATGTGGGAACAGAAGAGAATACTGCTTTAGACAGAAAACTTGGGTTGGCAGGGCGTGATAAAGCTAGAGTTGATAACGAATTGCTAGAAAAGCAAAAACTCATAGAACGATTGAGCAAGGAATTGGTAGAAGTCAAAAATGCATTATTTCAAGCTCAAGAAGCAGCGAAGCTAGCTAGGCTTTTGGCAGATAAAGAGCTTGTGAAACGAAGGGAAACGGGTGATAAAGAAATAAAGGAGGCGGCACAAGCTTTGCAAGTTCAACAAGCAGAGTTTGATCAAGCGAAAGAGAAACATGCAAAAGAAATAAAAGATATTCAGGGAGAATTAGAAAACTTGAAATTGCAGTTAAACGGAGCGACAGCTAGTAAGAGCGAGAGTGACCAAAATGTTGCGCAACTTAGGAGCCAAATGGAAATACTTACCTCAAAATTACAGGCCTCTGAAGAACTTGTCGAAAACAATCAAAAACAATTTAAACAACAGGAAAATGATCTTCAAACTGAGAGAATGGAACTACTATCTCAAGTACAAAACCTTGAGGTACAGGTTGGGCAGCTTACCCAGAACAATAATGAAAAAGAAAAAGAACTTCAAAAACAAAAACAAGCAAATCAAGAAAATAATGAGAAAATATCTATCCTAAATGCTAAAGTTGAAACATTAACGTCACAAGGTGTTGCAGCGAACGAGGAGGCCTTTAAAAAGTTAGAATTAGAGTTGGAAAAGACACGAGAGGAATTGTTGCGAGCTAAACAGGAAAAAGAAGAGGCAGAAAAGGTAGCAAAGCTTGCGACAGAGAAATTAAAAGAAGAGATAAATAAAGGAACAGTTGGCAACCAAGAAAACGAGCAGCTACAGAGTCAGATCGTAACCCTTAACACACAGTTAAAGGCTTCTCAGTTACAAGACGCAAGCAATCAAGCACAATTTAAACAAGAAAAAACTAAACTTGAGATGGAACATAAAGCCCAGATTGAGAGTATTGCAGCAGAAAATTTGATATTAATGGCGGGTTTAAATAATACCATTCTAGAATTAAAGACTAATAATAGTCAGTTAAGCACTAGCCTCTCTCAACTCAAAAGTGAATTTGATAGTGCTAATGATAGATATAAAATAATTCAACAAGAACTGTTTGAAGGGGGAGAAAAATTTAATAAATTACAGATTGAATTGGGACAAGCGCAACTTGAGAATACCACAAATAAGTCATTAATGTCTTCGCTGCAGCGTGAGCTTCAAGAACAAAAAGAAGCAAATCAAAAATTGCAA
>Ga0207028_1043_pt1 | contig 30686 bp, 30 predicted proteins | sample Alteio_BWMinCont_41_FD_153287 | JGI IMG/M metagenome (GOLD analysis project Ga0207028, IMG submission 153287) | Enriched cells from forest soil in Barre Woods Harvard Forest LTER site, Petersham, Massachusetts, United States -... | ecosystem: Environmental > Terrestrial > Soil > Temperate forest >... | reverse complement strand
GCGTAATATTCTGGACAGCCTCGGGTGTGCGATTGCTGGGCTCCAAGGTAGGCCGTTCCATGCGCTGCGTGAACAGTTCGAGGAATATAGAACTCCCGGTCGCTGCACGCTGATCGGGGGCGGCAAGACATCAGCAGATCAAGCGGCGCTTTTTAACTCGAGCCTGGTGCGCTATGTGGATTTGTTGGATAGCTATATGGCGATTGGGGGCCTTTGTCACCCAAGTGACAACTTTGGGACCATCCTTGCTGCAGCCGAACAAGCAGGCGCTTCAGGCGAGGAATTCATGTTGGCACTCGCCGTAGCATATGAAATCCAATGCAGGTTCACGGCCGCCATACCCGTAATGGCGAAAGGCTTCAACCATGCTACGCAACTCGCGATCTCCGCGGCAGCGGGCGCGGGGAAAATCTTCGGACTCTCCGCCGACGAAATCGCCAATGCAATCCCAATTGCGACTGTTGACAACATCTCGTTGGCCTGTGTTCACGCCGAGCCAGTTTCGCAGTGGAAGGGTTTCTCACCCGGAATGACCGGTATGCGCTCCGTCTACGCTGCCTCTTTGGCCAAGCATGGTTTCACAGGTCCGAAAGGTTTGTTCGAAGGCCCTTTCGGACTGGAACTCATGTTTGCACAGCCCATCTCTGTGAATTGGGAGGATCCCTCGCTCGACGTCGTCAAACAGACTGTCATGAAGAAATACTGCTCGCTGATCCATGGTCAACCTGTACTGGAAGCCGTGCTGGATCTGAGGCGTCGCAACAGTTTGACAGCGGCCGACGTTAAGGACGTGCGGTGCGACGTCTTCCAGGGGGCCTTCGATTTCGCAGGTGGTGGGGGCTTCGGCGCCAAGGACCACCCACAGGTCAAAGAGCAGGGCGATTACAACCTGAAATACCTCATCGCGGCCGCGCTGCTCGACGATCAACTTGGGCCTGCGCAACTGGAAGAGGCGCGTATCCAGGCTCCGGACGCCCAGGTTTTACTGAGGCGTGTCGAAATTCGTCCTGACGAGCGTTTCAGCGCTCGCTATCCCCATGAGCTAAGCGCCCGTGTCACTATTCGCACTAAGGGCCAACATGTCTTTGTGAAGGAACAGAACGGCTACGAGGGAGGCCTGACAAATCCAATGTCCTGGGAAAGGACAGTAGAGAAATTCCACTGGCTGACAGAGGCTTTCGCCGATGAGGAGCTTCGGAGCAGGCTCATTGCGGCAGTAGAACAGCTCGACAAGTCGGGGATATCGGATCTGACGGATCTGCTTGCTCAGGTTCGACCAACCGCCGTCTTTCCAGCTACGCACCCCGGTATTCAATAATCGTCTGCGGCCCCGTGAGGGCGTGGAAACCGCGAGACGAGAGTGCCTTGCCTCACCTGCCCGGTGCAATCGAAACCATGGCGTTGCAACACGCTTCATAAGCGGCGAGGCTCTGTCCAGCATTTGATTCACCCGATTCCGAATAGAAAGGCCGAGGTCGTGGGTTGTTACGGGGTAACCCGTTCCTGATCGTTCCTTACAGCGCCAAAAGAAGCCATCCGTGACGCTTGTTTTCTGTAAGTTACGACCATCCTCCTCGCCGTCACGTAAGAGGTCAACAACCACATGGTCGCGGTAGGGACGGCCTTCACAAGCCGCCCCCCCGCACAGATTCGGAATGCCGCTCAACCCTAGGTCGATTAGCGCATTGGCCTCTTCTCGGCAGTTGAGATACTTCCTTGTCGGAAGTCAATAACCACAAGATGATTTGTCAGAGTAATCAGCACGGCGCGGTATCAGAAAGGCGACCTTATCTCATAAGTTTCATATCGCATCCTTTAAGGGTTGCGATTCTGATGCCACTCGTGCGGTGTAGCTCCAGTGACCCTCTTGAACGTCCGCGTGAAGTGGCTCTGATCTGCAAAACCTGTTGCCACAGCCACCATGGAAAGGCTCTCTCCTCTCATCAGCAGTAGCTCCTGCGCTTTGCCGATCCGGGTGTTCAGTTGATAGCGATGCGGGGATACTCCTGTAGACGCCTTGAACATCCTTGCAAATTGCGAGGATGACAGGTCGACCAGACGGGCAAGCTGGAAAACAGAAACGGATGAATCGAGATGCTCGTGGATGAAGTCGAGAACGAGACGGAGTTGTGAGACCGATAGTCCTGAGTTCTCTTTTTGGGGTCGTCCCTGGAAGCAGGCGCTCAGGAGGGCGATCGTGAGTCCTTCTCCGTACAATTCTGCACTCGGGTCAGATGCGTCACATTCGGCAGCAAGGAGTCGCGCGCACTCGACCGCTCTTTTGTCATGAAGCATCAGCTCAGGGTTTCCTGCGTTGCCCGGGTCCAGATCGGGGCCGAACCAATCTCCCAGAGATTTCCTGTCGAAGCTCAGGCGAAGTTCGCGTACAGACTCCATGTTGTCCGTATAGCCCCAGACCCTCATCTCTGCCGGGACAAAACTGATGTGATTAGGCCGTTGACGTTCCAGGGCAGCGGGACGATGCAGATTTGTGCGGGCCTCACATCTGCCGCCTATCTCCGCAAGCACAACTGTGAGAGTGTCTTGCGGACCCGACAAATCGTGCCAGGCACGGCCTGGGTGGTTGAAGTGCTGCAGGTGACGAACCGCTATGCCCGCGAAGGTTCGAAGTCTGCTGTGCGCCGCCTTCATACCGTGCGGAGAACGAAACTCAAATGTGTCCGATCCCTCAGAAGCCTGCATCTGTCGTCCTCCTTTTGCGGCTCTCGCCCATGCCGTTTTCGTACAATCGTAGCCGTTTCGTACAAGCCATTCTAAATTCCTTCTAAGTATTTTGAGAGAAATGCCAGGAGAAGAGTGGCCGGAAAGCTCAAAGGAAAGATCGTTACATTGGCAAAGAGAAACGAGGGAGAGAAGATGACAGCTGCAGAACTGATGCACCACAACTTCGATAAGATCTTCATCGAGCTTGATCCAGTGAAGCGCGAAGCCATGATGCGCAATGCTTATACGGAAGATTGCGTATGGATACACCCGGGTGGCCGCCTGGTCGGCATTGCAGCGGTCAATGAGGCAGCATCGGAAATTCGTAAGCACATCCCGGAGTACCGCTACACGGTGGTCGGCGATATTCGCACGATGCACAATGTCGGGATGTGCCGTTGGGGGAGCGGACTTCCTGGCCAACCGTTCCGCTATACCGGTACGGACGTACTGGAGGAACGCGACGGCCGTGTGGCTGTGTTTTACACCTTCATCGATAGTGGAACTCCGCCAGTCTCGTCGACGGAATAAGGCCTTCGCCTGGATGGAAAACGTGTGCGGACGCCAGTAGCACCGTTAGATAGCTGCCCGACTGCTGTTGCGAACGCAGCAGTCCGGCCTTATCCGTTCTCGTCAGCGGATGGATAACCCGGTAATCTGCACTACTACTGGCTCATCCCCTGTTTGAGCAAAATGAGTCTGGCCGGGCGGTTCCGTATAAAAGCTTCCTGCAGGAAGAGCTTTCAGTTTCGTTTCGTCGAAGTGATCACCGTATCCGATTCGCCAAGTGCCGGAGATCACGGTTGCAACACGGTCGTCGCGATGAGAGTGTGCTGCAATTCGCGTGTGTGCGGGAACTCGAAGCATGATCGTATAGGCCCCAGCCTGATTCGGATCGCCCTTCAGAACCACCGTACGAATGTCGGCCCTTTCTGAGCTTCCTGTGCCTGGATTTCGGTGTTGAGGAAAGTCATACTCCGCCGGCGAAAGACGCTCCTCGGGCGAGGCATCAAGAAATCCTCGAATCAACGCCACTGTCTCAACCGGGCGCTCTTCCATCAGCCAATGCCCGGAGCCTGCAATAATCGCTTCCCGAACATTGGTTGCTACGTGACGCATAATGACGGCTTGCAAAGTGCCAAAAGACTTCTCTCCGCCGACGGCTAGCACCGGCATCGTGAGCTTTTGTTGCCCAAAGATCTGATTATCCTTCGCATCCTGAGGGAACGCGGTAAATTGCCCGCGTCGTCATTCTTACGATCTCAAGTAGTGACCGCTACGTCCAACGGGGGTTGGCGCACCAGTGTATGTCCCCCGCACGGGCCCAAGGCCGAAAAACTGCCTGCGATTCGGCCTGTCCACGTGGGTGGACGGTGTATACCCCCTGGAACGGCATCGCAGAGCGTCTGGGGGAGAAGTCTCGCCCGGCCCCGGAATTCGATGTCTCTCGATTCATTGGTGACGGTTACGGGATTTTCTTCGATGAAGCCCTACCGAAAAAGACTGAAAGTGCTCTTCAAATGAGAAAGGATGCCCCATTTCGAAGGCCCCGGTTGGAGCAGAAATTCATCTTATCGCAAGGCTCACTTCCGAGGCGATGTGATGCGCACAGATTGACATGACGTTATATTGTCATTATGCCTGCGTCGACGCTGTATGCCAGGATCGAGGAAACCATTGCTACTGAAATCGCCCAGGGCGAGTATCGCCCCGGAGATCAATTACCTACCGAAGATGAATTGCTTCAGCGATTTCAGGTGAGCCGCATCACCGTTCGTCGTGCGATCCAGAACTTGGTTAGTCGAGGCTTGCTCGAGATTCGTCGTGGACTTGGAACCTTTGTTCTCTCGCCGCGGATTGAAGCAGAGCTCACGAAGTTGAAAGGCTTCGTTGAGGACATGCAATCTGTCGGGCGACGAGCCACTGCCCGAGTTGTAAGCCAGGGTGTCATTGCCGCCTCGGCACGCGTTGCTGAACGCCTTCAATTGGCGAAAGGGACAAAAGTGATGCAGATCAAGCGGGTGCGGCTCGCCGACGATACGCCGATCTCTTTTGATGAGACCTATCTGCCTCTCCTCCTTGGAAAGCAGATCGTGCGCAACGATCTACGGCTGCATCCGATCTTCACTCTTCTCGAAGAAGAATATGGAGTCCCTCTGGTCGAAGCAGACTACGAGTTGGAGGCGGTGATCGCAACCAAAGCTGTCGCTGACGCCCTTCAGGTAAAGGTTGGTTCTCCGATCTTTCAGATCGAGCGAACCTCGCTAACAATCGGCAATCAGCCGGTTGACTATGAGGTACTGTCTTATCGAGGTGATATCGTCCGCTTCGTCACGAAGCTTCTTCGTCATCCAACTCTACCGAAATCGTGAGGTACGCCGAGAGATGCGGGAAGGGAACGTGCAGGGCTTGCAGAATCGCTGCGAAGGCGTCCGGACCCTTAACGATCTTAGCCCAACCGTGTTGGATAAAGCCCCACCGACGATTGCGCGAAGTGGCAGCGCGGCGTAACGGAGCATGCCGAAGAGTTGCGAGTTTCACGGCAGTTTTGGATTGCATTGGCATGATTTCCTCCTTCTGAATCGAACCTTAGATCTGAGAAGCTCGACGTAATTATGATGTTATAATGTCATCTGGGGTTACAGAATTTCCATGCCTGAGAATCGATCGGGGGCTAGCGCCCAGCCTTCCTTACGTGAAGCGCTCGGATTCTGGTGGAAACTGGGTTGGATCAGCTTCGGAGGCACAGCGGCTCATCTCGCGATCATGCAATCCGAACTGGTTGAGAAGCGGCGCTGGATCGATTCCGACCATTTCTTCCATGCACTGAGTCACTGCATGCTGTTGCCGGGACCTGAAGCGCATCAGCTCGTCATCTACATTGGTTGGAAGTTGCACGGAAAAGTAGGCGGGTTCCTTGCAGGTACCTTATTTGTTCTTCCCTCGACTGCCATCCTCCTGGGGCTCAGTTTGCTCTATGCCGAATACGGGACTGTCTGGTGGGTGACCCTCCTGTTCCGCGCGTTGAAGCCGATTGTCGTCGCTTTGGTTTTGCGGGCACTTTTTCAGATCGGTCGTCGCGCTCTCGAGTCCCGTCTGCAATGGTTTGCAGCTATTGGATCGTTTCTCGCTCTCAGCGCGTTGCATATTCCGCTGCCGTGGATTATGGGAATGATTGTTGCTATGGGTGTCCTTCTGGGCCTTCTGCAACGACTGAGAGGGATCGACCGCTCCGCATCTGCCCAGAAGTCAGTAGGTTATGCATATGGCGCCGTGCTTTGGCGGACGATACGCATCGTGGATGGATGCGCCGCCATCGGAAGCCTTCCGTTGCTTCTGTTAGGGATCTTCGGGCGCGATTTCCCGTTCTGGATGAAGCTGTCCACCTTTTTCACTCAAACAGCCTTTGTGACTATCGGCGGCTCATACACCGTAATTCCGTACGTCGCGCAAGTAGCCGTAATGAAATTCTCCTGGCTAAGCCAACCGCAAATGTTGGACGGATTTGCGCTGGCGGAGACAACGCCGGGACCACTGATTGTTGTTGTCGGATTCGTGGGGTTCATGGCCGGATTTCATCATTTTCACGAGTCCATTCTCATGGGAGCAATCGCCTTGCTGGTCACGATCTTCTACACTTTCCTGCCGTGTTTCATGTTTGTTTTCATTGGGGCGCTGTGGATTGCGAAATCCCGTGAAAGCCCGTTGATACGATCGGTGCTAAAGCTCATCACGGCTGCGGTTGTTGCTGCCATCCTGCAGCTCACCGTCTTCCTGGTTCGCGGAGTGCTCTTCCCGGCCGGTTCGAGGAGCCCGAACCTGTGGGCCGCGGTCTGGATTATCAGTGCGTTCCTCCTGATCCACCTGAACTCTCAACGCATCTCTCACAAGCCCGATCGCCTTTCACGCTTTAGGAGGAGCTGCAATGAGAAAGCAGAAATCACCTCATCCAGCTGAGCCTCGCGCGATGGGCGTTTACCATTACCGATGGCCGAAAGGGCAAGTAATACGCGTGTAGTCAGAGATTTGTGAAGTTAAGACCGCCGCACAGGTGATCGAGAATCATACAGGCTTTTCTTGATAGTCTTTCCGTCCGGACACCACCCCGAAACTCAGAAAAATAGTGCCCAGTACGAGATGAAAAACATGGTCCCCTGTGTGCAAGAGCATCGGTCCAGCTTGCCACGCTCTTCCCATGGCGGAATCGCCGATTGTCAGCCCGACAACCGCCAGCGTCAGATAGAAGACCCCTGAGCCGATGCAGAATAGCTTCGCTGCTCTCCCGGCCAGGAAGCTCGCTCCAAGCGCCAGCGCACCCCATATGATGTGCATCAGGTTGTGATAACGGTCTGCGTGGAGTCCGCTTAGAATCACCACCACGCCCATCACCACGAAAATGGCGCCGAAGGACCGCAGCACTATCTTCGAACTATCTATCGCGTGTCTTCTGCTCCGATAATTCAGGACTGTGGCCACCAGGCCCGCCACATCCGTAAGGAGCAGGAAGACAATCATCCCAAGCGTGCCCAGGAAGATACCCGGAGCGAAGTGCCCTATGCTGCCCGGGTGGGTGAGAAGCTGCATGTGCCTCGGGAGCCTCGCGAACCATCCCGACGTGACAAGGAGTGCAATCATGGAACCCATCAGCGGGGTCCACCACCAGCGCGCTGCAATCGTGACAATCGCAGCAACGGCGATGAAGAAAACTGGTCCCGGAGGAAACTTCGGATATGCAGGATCTCCGGATAACCACTGGATCCAGATCGCAACCGCGCACCCGACCAGGCCTGCGACGGTCAACTTTGTTGGGAATGTCAAATTCGATAAATTCAATTTCATCGGTGTCCCTCCACTACGTGTTGAACGATGCTCATCGGAGCCGCAAGAAGACTCGCCACCACGTCTCGTTATCCGATCAACGTCGTGGTTGGGGAATGGAAGCTGACGGACTCCGCGTGTAGACCGACGCAAGCCAACGCTCGAATTGCTCGCCCGGCACCAGGAATGAACCGCGCACGCAGCCTCGCTCGACAGACAGAGTGCGGAGCCTGGGTCTCATGCTGGTGGACACATCGACGGAGATCGCGCGCGGCGCGGCCGCCAGTCGAGCCAGGGATGATCTGGCCTCGCTGCTCATGGCGTGAACGGCAAAATCGATCCGATCGGTCGAGCCGCAGTGAATCCCCACCGTCAGTTCGTCTGCTCCGTCGAGAATGTGGGCCCAGGGGGCATGCAACTGCCCGGGAGCTACGTGCCGGGCAAACATTGACCCCGACATCACCAGCACATTCCACGAATTCATGTCGGGATGGAGTTGGAGCAGACGCTCCACCAGCATCGGATCCGGACCGGCGCCACTCAAATACCGATCCAGTGCCTGCCGAACCAACTCCGGAGCACCGAAGATCGAAGTGCGATGATCCAGAATGGCCATCCAGCGCGCGGCATTCATTTCCTGACTCTCACGCGCAAATGGCTCCACCACCAGCAGTCCTTGCCCGCGGTACTCCGACAGGGACGCGCCATTTCTGAGAGCGGCGCGGAAAATATGTTCCCGATCGAACCTGCCCGCCACCAGCACAAGGTGATCCTTAAGCTCTCCCTCCGGCGACGATGTGGCCACCTCGATGACCTCATCCGATTCCCGGCGCGGATCGACACCAGTAATAGCAACCCAGTCCTTGAAATCGAGATTGCAGCTATGGGTGACAAGAAGCAGCCGGCCACTGGAGTTCGGATTGTGCGGGTCATCGATCCCGGCCACGATCTGCGCTCCTTCGGGAACGAGATCCAGCAGCTTGCTGCTCACTGGCGAAGCCCATCCAGCAACCGCACCAGCCATCAAAACGAACGCCAATAAAACGGAATGTTTGTTTCGGGATAGCACAATGTCCTCACTTCTCTGTCGCGTTGCTGATCCGGTCTGCGACATGTTCCAGATGTGAGTTCCAGTCTTTCCGAAGTTCATCGGCTTTCGTCCGTTGTGCAGGATTCAGAACCTCGGAGTAGATCTTGCCCGTGAGCTTTTCCTTCTCCGCCAAAAGCTTTGCCAGCGTCGCACCCTGGCGTGCTGAAATATCCTGCATCCTGCCCTCGTTAGGTGCGCCGTCTTGGAAAGGGAGCGCATCCATCTCCTTCTGCTCCGACGCGAGCTCGCGAACGAGTTCCGAAATGTTCGCCCGCTCGCCTTCCCAGATGGTCTTGATTTGCGACTTCTGCGTCTCGCTCAGGTCGAGTTCGCGGGCGACGAAACCCATCGGTCCGTGATGGAACCAGAAGGGACCATGACCTCCGCGCCACGTATTTGTTGTTTGTGTCCATGCGGCGGTGATGGCGACGACCAGCAACGCCGCTCCTAATGTTGTCCAAACGATTCTTCGCATCATGCAAGCACCTCGCTACAGTCCGATTCCAACATCGGAGTGGTTGCCGTGCGATCAAGATTGGTTAAGCAGAGTAAAGTTTTGTAAATGTGGGGACGCGATTCAGGCGATGGAATAGCATCGGAGAGGGCGATAAATCTCCATGGATCGCGTGCTTATCATCGATGACGACATTGAGCTCTGCCAGTTGCTCGCGGCACGCATGAGCGGCGAGGGTTTCGAGATCGACGCCGTGCATGATGGCCCCCGCGGGCTTGAGCGGGCGCTCTCGCGTGAGCATTCGCTGGTAGTGCTCGACCTGATGCTCCCCGGGATGGGCGGCCTTGATGTGCTGCGACGCGTGCGGGAGCAGTCTCCAATTCCTGTGCTGATCCTGACCGCCCGCGGCGAAGACATCGATCGTATCCTCGGACTGGAGATCGGGGCGGACGATTATCTTCCCAAGCCCTTCAATCCCCGCGAACTGATTGCCAGGATTCGCGCAATCTTGCGGCGTAGCGTTCGCCTCGCGGCCGGAACGCATCCTCTCATTGTCGGGGACCTGCGTCTTGATCCTGCCTCGCGCGAGGCACGGCTCCAGGGCCAGCTGATCTCAATCACCAGCGTGGAATTTGCCCTGCTGGAAATGTTGATGCAGCACGCCGGCCGCATCGTCACGCGAGAAGAACTCACCGAAGTAGTTCTCGGCCGGAAGCTGGGTCCCTTCGATCGCGTCATCGATGTGCACGTGAGTAACATCCGCAAAAAGCTTGGGACAAGCCAGGGCGTGGAGCGCATCAAAGCAATTCGCGGCAGCGGGTATCTGTTTGTGCTGAGGGCCGAGCCTAAATGAAGCTCACCATGCAAAGCCTCTTCCTCAAGATATTCTTCTGGTTCTGGGCAACCGCGTTTGCAACCGGAATTGCGGTGGTCATTACCTTTATCCTTGGCCCGGGAGGAGTGCCTTCAAGATGGCACTCGAGCTTGATCGACACCGCGAGATCTTCAGGGAGGATCGCTTTGGCAGAATTGGAACGCGGGGGAGCGCCGGCTGCATCGTCGTACATCGAAAGTCTGGAACGAGACAGTCAGCTGCGCGCCTGTCTTTTCGATGTAAATGGAAATCCTATAGCCGGCAAAGGCTGCCAAACTTTCGCCGATATGCGCTCCCGCGTAGCCACGACCCGGTCGCCTGAATTCGCCGTCAAATATGGCTTGGTTCGCGTTGCACAGATCCTGCCGGGAAGCGGCGGTCGCGATTACATCTTTGCCACCGAGCTTCCCGCCGGACCGCGCGCCGCATTCGGGATGGATAGAGCCGCGGTTTTGTTGCGATTGGCGGTCGCATTGTCGGTTTCCGGCTTCATCTGTTACCTGCTTACCCTCTATATCACCGGGCCAATTCTGCGCTTGCGCCAGGCGGCCCAGCAACTGGCAGGAGGAATGCTCAGCACGCGAGCAGCCGCCAGCATCGAACGCCGCGGTGACGAGCTAGGCGCCCTCGGCCGAGACTTCAATACAATGGCCGCCCGGATCGAGGAACTCATCTCGCGTCAGCGCCAGCTCATCTTCGATATTTCCCACGAACTGCGCTCTCCCCTCGCAAGGCTGAACGTCGCTCTCGATCTGGCGAGAGAGGGCAAAGCCGGCGACCTCCCGTTCAATCACATGGAATCCGACCTGGTGCGCCTCAATGAGATGATCGGCCGGTTGCTCACCATTGCAAGGCTCGATACTGCGGCCGTACCAGTGGAAATGACCTCTGTGAATCTGACAGACCTTGTGCGCCAGATCGTCGACGACGCCGGATTCGAAGCGCAGAAGCGGAACGTCGCCGTGATCATGGCCGCTCCGGAATATTGTTATGCACGCGGAAACGCGGAGCTGGTGCACAGCGCCATTGAGAATATCGTGCGCAATGCAATTCGGTACACCGAGGCTGCGACTTCCGTCGATGTTTCGCTTGGGCCCGATGACAAATCAAATGTTCTGCTCGTTATTCGTGATCACGGAAAGGGGGTTCCCGAGAACGATCTCGAAAGAATCTTCCAGCCGTTTTATCGCGTAGCCGAGGCACGCGATCGTGAATCCGGAGGCATCGGGTTGGGTCTGGCGATCGCCGATCGCGTCATCCGGATTCACGGAGGCACGATCCGCGCAGAGAACGCGCACCCTCCAGGCCTCAAAATTAGTATCAAGCTCCCTGCGGCAGAATTGACTTCCGCCCGCTGACTCGATTAACGCGCTGTCTCGCTGGCTTGCTACCCCGAGAAGCGGCGCCGACTTGCTGCTTTTGGCTTGAGAATAATCCTTCAACGCGCTCAGCCCCTGTTGGATATTCTTGATTCACGTCCGCACTCTTCATTGCTTCCTCATCCTGGCTCATCACCAAGCTCTTTACAAATCTTAACCAGAGTTTGCAATTCTTAATCGCGCGTGGCCACGATTGGTATTGAAATCAACCCATTGTGAAAACATCGGCCCAACCACAAATCGACGAGCGTAAGCTACACTTGGCCTCCGACCTTCTCCGCAACACCAAATACGCTATGCGCAGCCTGGGCAGAGCGCCTGCTTTTTCCTTCTTCGCGATCCTGACCCTCGCACTGGGAATCGGTGCAACCACCACCGTATTCACCGTGGTGAATACTATCCTTCTGCATCCGCTCCCCGCCTCTGACCCTTCGCATCTCGTTTCCCTCTATACGACGGATGCCAAGGGCCAGAAGCAGTCCGGCAGTCTTCTGCCAACCGCTTATCTGAACCTGAAGGACTATCAGAGCAGGAATACCGCCCTCAGCAGCGCTGGCGGCTTTTCTCCGCCACTGGTGCTCACCCTGACTGAAAACTCCGGATCCGAGCGTCTGTTTGGACAGCTTGTGACATCGGGTTACTTTGAGAGTCTCGGTCTCGAGCCCTTCAAGGGCCGTTTCTTTCTGCCCGGAGAAATCAGCACCCCCGGCAGTGCGCCCGTCGCGGTCCTCAGCTACAACGCGTGGAAGATTCGCTTCCACCAGGATGCAAACATCATCGGCCGAATCGTCGTGATCAACGAGATAACGTTCACCGCCATCGGGGTTGCTCCCGAGGGATTCCTCGGAGTCAGCGCCATCTTCGGTCCTGATGTATGGCTTCCAGCGACCATGGCGGCACAGGTCTTGCCGCTTCCCATGCAGGACATCTTGCGCGACCGGGAAAAACCGTTCTTCCAAGTGGTCGGGAGGCTTAAAACCGGCATTGATCGCAGTCAGGCTCAAGCCAATCTTCAAACGATCGCGTCCAGTCTCCAGCAGGAATTCCCCGATGCCAATGCGGGCCGCACCATTTCCGTGCAGCCGATCACAACAGCGCTATTCTCCAGCACAGGCGGCGAAGCCGGCGCAAAGTTTGTGAGTGCGGTTCTGCTAGCCATTGTGGGATTGGTGCTGATCATCGCTTGTTCGAACGTTGCCAATCTGCTCATGGCCCGGGCGGTGAGACGACAGCAGGAAATCGCCGTGCGTCTTGCCATCGGTGCCAGCCGGGCCCGCTTGTTTCGCCAACTCATCACCGAGAGTTTCGTTCTTGCCATCTTTGGCGGAGCCGTGGGGATTTGGGTCGGTTATGAAGGCTGCCGGTTCCTCTGGTCTTTTCGCCCGCCTGATGTCGCTCGCAACCTGGCGGATCCCAAGCTCGACAGCACCGTCTTCGTGTTTGCATTCCTGCTGTCGATCGTGACTGCTTTCATCTTCGGTGTCATACCATCGCTGCGAGCATCAAAAACAGATCTGGTCAACAATCTGAAAGAAGGATCTCACCTTGCCGCGCCTTCCGCGAGCAGCGCTCGTTTGCAAAAGGCTCTTCTCAGCGGCCAGGTTGCGCTTTCGCTGGTATCGCTCGTCGCTGCTTCTCTCTTCTTCCGCGCCGTTCAACATGCTTACACAATCGATCCCGGCTTCGACGAGAATCACCTCGCCGTCTTCATGATGAACCCTGAACAGGTAGGATACGATGCCGTGCAGTTGCAGGCCTTTCATCGCGACGTTAAGGATCGCGTCTCGGGACTCCCCGGCGTCGCCGCAGCATCGTGGGCTTCCAACATGCCCTTCTGGTCGAGTGCCTCGCGCGGCGTCTCGATTGAAGGCCAGGAGCAGAAAAGAAAGTCCGAAATGTTGAACACCGTCACCAACACCGTCGACGTGGATTATTTCAAAGTCATGCACATCCCGCTCCTCGATGGCAGGGATTTCACCGACGGAGATCGGGATGGCTCCCTCCCAGTCGTTGTCATCAACGAAGATCTGGCCCGGCGCTATTGGCCTGGTGGGGATGCCATCGGAAAGCGCCTCCGCCTTGTGGGGGATTCGGTCACGCGCCAGGTAATCGGAGTCGTCAAAAACAGCAACTACACCACCTTGGGCGAAGCCCCGCAGCCATGCATTTATCTGCCCTTGCGCCAGAACCCCGGAGCGACCGCTACGCTCTATGTGCGAGCGGCCCGCGATCCCGAATCGGTGCTGGGAGAAGTCCAGCGCGAGGTCAAGGCCCTTGCTCCCAAGGTGGAAATCAGCGATATCCGAACCGGGGCCAGGTTCATGGACCAGATCCTGTGGAGCGCACGCATCGTGGTCAGCATGCTCGGCGTTTTCGGATTGCTCGCTCTCATTCTGGCCAGCGTGGGACTGTACGGCCTCCTCGCGTACCTGGTGCGCGGGCGACAGCGCGAAATCGGAGTGCGCATGGCTCTTGGCGCCTCGCGACCTGCCATTCTGCTCCTGGTTATGCGACAAGGCATGGTCCTCGTATGCTCTGGGGTCGGGATCGGCTTGGCGCTCTCACTGTTGATCAGTCGCGCGCTTGCCAAAATGCTGTTTGGCCTCAACCCTGCCGATCCGCTGAGTTTGGCAGGCGCTTCTTCGGCGCTGATCCTGGTGGCTGCCCTTGCATGCTATTTGCCCGCACTCGCGGCCAGCAGGATGGATCCGATGGGCGCACTAAGAAAGGGATAGGTTTCACACTCGATGTGGGCCGCCGGCATGCTTGCACGAAGACTGACTCTGCCTCGAGCCGACAGGCTATTATTGGCCCATGCTTTTGCCCCGGCTTGCGTTCAAGTCTGCGTTGCGTAAAGCCGCGCCTCTTCTGCTTGCCTTTGCGGCGCCGCTTGCACTCGCCCCGTCCGAGGCAATTGCGCAATGGCGTTCCGGACTCACCGAGATCAACGAGGCCTGGGCGACGCACGCTGGCGATGATCCGCAGTGGGCCCAGCCGAACTTCGACGAGAGCAACTGGCCGCGCGTCGACATCGAGGACATCGGCCCCGCCCAGCCCGGGTGGCGCTGGTTTCGCAAACAAATCAACCTCGGTCCCGATGGCAACTCCGTCCGTCTGTTGCTGCAAGGCGGGGATGGCACCTACGAGCTGTTCGTAAACGGAACTAGGATCGACGGTCCTCGCCTAAACTCTGCGTTCAACGTGAGGCGGCCGACAGAGCGGGTATTCGCATTGAGCGATCCTGGCGGCCGCTTCGTGCTCGCGCTCAGAACGCATGCCCCCGCAAACTACTCCGCTTATCATTTGCCCTTGTTTCTCTCCCTCACCCTGGGCATGCCTACCGCCATCGAATATGAGCGGCAGGCTCTCGAGAGCCAGCGGCTGTATGCCCTGATTCCGTCGCTCGCCATCAACCTGCTGATGTGCGCGGCGGGACTGGTCAGCCTTGCGCTTTTCCTCAGCCAGCGCGGACGCCGCGAGTATCTCTTCCTCGGCCTCTATCTCTTGGTGGTTGGCGCCGCCAACTGCCTTTGGATCCCACAGCAGGAAGGGATTCTTCCGACATCGGCGAATTATTGGATCGCCGATCCGCTTATCTTCGTGTTCACCATCCTGCAGATTGAATTCACGTTCAGCTTCGCACAGGTAAGGCTCAGCCGGCTGTGGCGCTCCTATGAAATTGCGCTGCTGGCCCCTTTGGCGCTCATTCCCGCTGTGTGGATCGGTCATTTCTCATTCGACATGTACGCCCTGATTGAGGCCGTTACGATTCTGCCCGCGGGCTTGCTCCTCCCGGTGCTGCTATTGCTCTGGTACCGCCGCGGGAACCGTGAGGCCGGCTGGCTGATTCTGCCCAGTCTTTTGCCAACCGCCACTCTGTTTTTATTCGACCTCGGGGGTGCCTTCGCGAGCATGTTTGGGTGGGCACACTTCGCGATCCTTCTGCAGCCGATCTCGCTTGGCCCGGCGCAGTTACAGGTCGCCGATCTGGGAAATCTCACTTTTCTGTTTGCGATGGCGTTTGTCATGTTCTTCCGCTTCACACGCGTGAGCCGGGAACAGGCCCGCACTGCCGCGGAGCTCGACGCGGCCCGCGAGATCCAGCAACGCCTCGTACCCCCCGTATTGCCGAAAGTTCAGGGCTACACTCTCGAAGCCGCCTATCTACCCGCAAACGAGGTGGGCGGCGACTTCTACCAGGTTCTGGGGCAGCCCGACGGCTCTACCCTCCTTGTGGTTGGGGACGTCAGCGGCAAAGGGCTCAAAGCTGCCATGACCGGAGCCCTCGCTATCGGCGCCATTCGCACTCTATGCCAACAATGTGTCTCGCCCGCCTCGCTGCTCACCGCCCTGAACCAGCAGTTGCTCGAATCCCAGGAAACCGGCTTCGTCACCTGCCTGTGTGCGCGCATGTCCGCGAACGGGGAAGCCATGTTCTCTAATGCGGGCCATCTGGCGCCGTATCTCAACGGCGCCGAGGTTGCCATTGAATCCGGCCTCCCTCTCGGCATCACTAGCGCGGCGCAGTACACCCAAACCATCGTCCGCCTTGATCCCGAGGACAGCCTCACCCTTCTCTCCGATGGCATCCTCGAAGCCCGCACCTCTGGCGGCGAGCTCTTCGGCTTCGAGCGTACTCGCGACCTCAGCAGCAGTTCCGCCGCACAGATCGCTGCCGTGGCGCAAGCCTTCGGCCAGGAGGACGATATCACGGTACTCACCGTCCGTTTCGCCCCCGCCGCTGTTCGTCAGCCGTAGCGTTGCGGGGCCTTTTGCATCGGCAATCCAGAATCTGAACCGTCCCAAACCACCTCCAGAACAACGTCGGCATACCTGCTGCGCACCATGTGCAGCGCCGCGCGCCGGCAGAATCTCGATGAAAAGACAATGCTGGATGTCGTGGCAGCCCCGGCAACAACTCACCTGCGGCGAGGATTAACACCCCGGTACTGCATGCCCACGAAAATGCATATACCGCGGTGAACCGGTTTCAGACTAGCCATTTCGCCAAGTGTCGGAAGTAATCACGGGGTGCACTCGAACGCCCTTCGGTCCATATTCGGCAGCCCAGGTCTTCGTTAACAAATTGATGGCAGCGTTGCTTGAACCATATAGGCTCATTCCCGGCGCTCCGTAATCGGCAGCCATCGTCGAAAGATTCACGATTGCCCCTCTGCCTCTCTTAGCCATCAGCGGGGCAAGTTCCGCAACTAGGAAATAGGGCGCCTTCACATTTGTTGAAAAGACGCGGTCAAAACTGCTCTTCCGTCATTTCATGTGTAGGCCTCAAAGGATAGATGCCGGCATTGTTGATGAGAATATCGACATGGCCACTTCCGAGTTCGATCGCTTCCTGGCCGCTTCGCGAGCGCTGTCTGCGCCGAGAAGCTCGGAAGAGATGGAGTCCGCTTTGCCTGCTGCGGTCCGTATCTCGTGGACGACTTTCTTCCCACGCTCCATGTTTCGACCCACAACCAAAACATGGATGCCGAACTGAGCGAGTTTGCTGGCCGTCGCGAAACCGATTCCGCTGGTTCCACCCGTGATAAGCGCTGTCCCAGTCTTCTCTGTCAGGTGCATTCTCGAAGCAGTAGCAAGGAGACTGGCGCAATCCACAGTTCATTGTCGTTGCCGTCGTTCCGGAACATCTCTATCTGTGGCAACAAGCTGAAGGTTGCCGCCTATCAGCACAGAAAACGTTCTCAGTTTCAAAATGGCGACTAAATGCGGCCGGTGAATATGTCAATTGGTCGGTTGACGGTGTCAAGGCGGGGAGGCGAGTGTCGCAAAGTTCGCTAAAGATCAGTACCAAGAAGTCGACATGGCGACGCGGTTCTTCGGATCCGGTCCGTGATCCATGGTCGCCGTTGGCAAAGGTGTGATCGTGGAATATTCGTTTGCGACTTCTCCAAACCTCCCCTTCAGCGGGTCGTCCGGTCGGCGTTTAGTCCAGGATCATGCCAGGCTGGCTCAGCCCTCGAATTTGATCTAAGCTTTCTCTATGACGAATTGGACGCCGTATTTGGCGAACACTCGAGGAATAGCGGTGAGCGTTGAGCCAACTTACCTTGAGACGAGATCATCGCCAGACAGCTCGCAGTATTTTTGGGCCTATCGAGTGATCATCGAAAATCGGGGACAGGAAACGGTGCAACTGCTGAGCCGGCACTGGATGATCACGAATGCGCGTGGCGAATTGACCGAGGTCAAAGGACCAGGTGTTGTAGGGGAGCAACCGGTCCTCAAGCCAGGAGAGAGCTTTGAATACTCGAGTGGCGCGCCTCTCAACACGCCGTCGGGGATGATGGGTGGAGCCTACCAGATGGAGAGTGAGAGCGGTGAGCGTTTTGATATTGAGATACCGACATTCTCGCTGGATCGTCCGAATCAGGCCGCATCACTGAATTAAGAAATAGAGACTGTGGGTTGGGATTGAAGGTGAGGGTTGGACTTTGAATTGGGGACAAGGTGCCTCGTACACTGGGACGTGAGAATAATCTCCGACGACCGAGGACCGTTTCTGGGCGAAACGTTCGCGCATAGACAGTTCACGCTCGAGTGCAAGGAAATTTTCTCTCAGCTAAGATGCTGGACTGAAACCACTTTGGGAGAAGCTTTCGGAACACCGGCTCGCGCCCGCCATCGCTCATGGGACATTATCGATAGATAACGAAATGTCGGCTTTGTCGTCACTGATGAAACCCAGCGCAATCGAGTCCGGGATCACGATCATGTGCGCCGGTCTCAGTTCCACAATGCGAATGGCGAAGAAATCACTCTTTAGAATCTGGAGTCAGGAGGAGGATCTTCCCAATCCCGCCTTTCTGCCCCAGCACATGTGCTTCAGCCGTATCACGCAACTGCATCCGTCGGCCAATGGGCAGCACGAACTTTCCGTCGCGCACGTCATCGGCAAACTCGCGCACCTTGGATGCATCAGGCCGAGCACCCACACGTGCAATCCTCACTGTCGGATTTTTGGCCGCCGCACTCTCCGGCAACATAGCTGTGTAGCCATAGGAGCCGCCCTGCTTTACCTTCGCGATCAGCTTCGCTGCAACCTCACCGCCAACAGTGTCCGCAATTGCATCGACTAAGCGGAAATTCTCAATCGCTTGATCGTCGTCAATCGCGAGCACGTCAGAGACCCCGAGGGAGCGGGCGTCATCCAGCTCATTCCCGCGAACGCCTGCAATCACCTGCGCGCCTATCTTCTTCGCCGTGTGCACAGCAGCGCGCCCAACGCTGCCCAGGGCTCCCGTAATCAGAACAAGCTGTCGCTTTGTCACGTTTGTCGCAACGCGTACAAGCTGGTCACCGGTGAGTGAAATCAGCGGGATCGCGGCCGCGTCCGCTAGGTCCATGCCATCCGGCAGATGAGTCACGTCCGAATCGTCCACTGCAACCAACTCGGCATAGGTCTTGTTGGATAGTGCAAGAACGCGGTCGCCGGCCTTGAAATGCTTCACACTTGCGCCCACCGCCCGTACGATGCCGCTCACATCGCGACCGAGAATTGCCGGAAACGACAGCGGATAATTCTTCTGCATCATCCCTGAACGCAGTTTCCAGTCAATCGGATTGACGCTCGCTGCGGCTGCCGCGATCAGTACCGTACTTCCGCTCATCTGTGGTTCGGGAACGTTGTCTTCAAATTTCAGCTTCTCGGGACCGCCGTACTCATGCAGCACCACTGCTCTCATCACGTACCTCCAGAACTCCAGGCATATTGAACCCTAGAATCAGATGCACGGGAACCGGCTCGCGTCTCAGCGGGACAACTTCCGGCTTCTCCTTCGGATCTTATGTCTGAGTTCCTTGACCTTCTCCTCAGCCGGATCGATCACTCGCTCACTTAGATTCGACAATAGCGTTTCCGCGGTCTGATATCTGTAGGCTGGTAGCACCGTTCAGCGACTACTGGGGACCAGCCACCCGGAGATACCGCCCGCATCTCGCGGTTTGTTTCGATTCGTCCCGATATGTCGGCAAGTGTCAGGGAATGTCTATCGAGTTGCGTTTCTACGACCCTGATTTCGTCCCCCGATTTTGCTGAAAAGCGAATCCTATCACAAGAACATCCGCTCATATTCGACCTGGCTTCAGTCGTAATGTCTGTTTACGTGGCGTCGCATAGATTCATCCTGCTTATATGTGGACCAAGCGCGGTGACGTTGGTACCACCAGACCCAGACTATTAGCCCGCCAAGAACACCTGCCAAAGCAATCCAAACATAGATTCGCATCACGACAACACCATCCCCTGATTATCGTTCAACCTTGAAAGGCTGTTTTGAGGATCACTTCAGGAAGCCTCAACAAGCCTGCGTACCGCAACCATATTCCTTGACTCGCTTCTACGCCATTGATCGTCCGTAAGTGCATACGGGTCAATGCGGACATAACAATTGGTGTTGCCTCTCCCCTGAAGGAAATATCCGTCCTACACCGCGGCACGGGCGGATCGCGCCGGGTCACTCCCTTCCCTCCAAAGAATAGAGGTCAACCGGCAGATGGCTCCCAAACAGAAAGGTCATGTTGAAGGTGGCGTTTTCATGGACGGCCGCCGTGATCGCGCCTACATCCGAATCGTTGCCGAAGACACTGAGAAGATGCGCATGCGGATCTTCCCCAATATAACGATCGACCCGCAGGCGAATGCGGGTCGAGGTCTTTTCCGTAATCCGCACGTACTCAAGCAGCCCGAGTCGAAAGTGTGCGTTCTCCACCGTCCTCACCCTCCTTCTTTGCCGGAGTTTCAGTGAGTTTGAGCGTCCTATCGTCCGCGTAGACCTGACGGAGCTCATTGGTCCAGCGTTCCCGATGATGAATGATCTGGGCGTCTCCTTCTTCTTCAACAAACGTTGTCACGTGCTTACCGACCGCCACCGGGCGATGTGCCGGCTCTCTCCTTCACCGAAGACGCCGTTGAGCAGTCCTGCGGTGCACAAGAGACCAACATGGCCACCGTGCAGCGGTGTGATGGGACGGCCTGTGGCAACATCGTTGTGCGGCATCAGCAGCGAGGCCACTTGTCTCCACCCATTTGACTGCGGTAACAGGTCCTCCATCAGGTCGTAAGGGAGTCCGCGATAACTCATAGTGACTTCGCCGGACGGTAGCACGGAATAGGGTTGGCAGGCGCCTGGCTGCAACTCTGGCAGTTGGAGCAAGCTGCCATAGAGGCCAATGCTGTGAAGCTGCCGCTTGTTGTTCTCGCCGGTCGAGCCCCTGTCCTCGTGGCAAACACCAAAGACGGCGATTTGCCTGTACTTGGCCGACTCCCGATCGGTCATGCGAAATACCTTCAGCGAGGTGAAGTGGGAACTCAAGATGCCGGTACAGTCGTGCAGCCGCTCAAATGGGATAACGAGAATCAAAATGCCTTCCATCCGCAGCCAGCAGTAGGTGTGTTCGAGGAACGCAGCTTCCATGCGCCGATTCGCAACAGTACCGATCTCGGAGTCATACGGCGGGATCCATCCGGATGCCCCCACGAATGCTGTCTGAGATTATTTCGCCAAGAGTTTCTTGATCGCGCGCAGTTCGAGTCGGCGTTTCGCGGTGGTCTTGGGATACGCCATCTTGAGTTCTCCGAGCGCATCAAGGACGATTTGGGAGACAATCAATCGTGCATTTTCCTTATCGTCGGCGGGGACGACGTACCACGGCGCATTATGAGTGCTTGTCGAATGTAAGCAATCTTCGTAGGCGCTCATGTAGCGCTTCCAATATTTCCTCTCGTGAATGTCGGCGGTGCTGAACTTCCAGTTCTTGTCCGGCTCATCGATGCGCGCAAGGAATCGCTTTCGTTGCTCCTTGTAAGAAAGGTGCAAAAAAATCTTGATGATCTGCGTGCCGTTGCGATGAAGGTGCTTCTCCAGATCGCGGATCGAGTCATACCTTTCGGTCCAGATGTCCTTTTCGTCACGCAACTCTTCGGGCAATCCCTGACTGCGAAGGAGCTCTGGATGAACGCGAACGACAAGCACCTCCTCGTAATAAGAACGATTAAAGATGCCAATCCGTCCGCGTTCGGGAAGGCGGCACGTGGTGCGCCAAAGAAAATCATGTTCTAGCTCTTCGGCACTCGGCTGCTTGAAGCTGAACACCTCGCAGCCTTCCGGATTGACTCCGGACATGACATGCCGAATGGCTCCGTCTTTCCCTGCGCCGTCCATTCCCTGGAAGATCAAGAGCAATGCATGCCGATTGGAGGCGTAGTGAAGATCCTGCAGCGAGCTCAGCTTCTCTATGTGCTGATGCAAGAGTTCCTTATACTGCTTCTTCGACTCGCAATAAGGATCAACAATCGTCGGCCACTCGCTGAGATCGACCTTCTTCGCCGGCGGTACGCGGAAACGCTTTGAATCGATATTCATCTTCCTCACACTTGTCATTACCGACATCTGGATCGTCAGGAGATGCGCAGACGAACGAAGACCGGAATCTTGACCGCGTCCAGCAACACGCCGAAGACGATCGCAGCAGCAAACTCACAGGCAATCACGACAGCGGGCAATGGCGCCATGGCGATTCCCAATGCCGCGAGCGTTGAGATGATAAGAACGTCGGCGGCCGAAGATAGTACAAGCCAAACGCTTGGGCGCAATCCCCAGAGATGCTGACGCCCGCGAATGACATAGGTTGTTGCCTGGCTGCCGAATACGATGCCGACCACGCACAGTGTCTGAAGTGCTTTGACGCCGAGGTGCAACTCAAATTTGCCTACTGCCAGGACTGCTATGGAGAACGCAAGAAAGCATACTCCGAGGATAATCCCTGCGACTGAAATGCTGCCGATTTGCCACGAATTCGGCATCTTCGACGGTCGCACTCTGTCCGTTGTCAGAGCCATAGAGAGGAAGTCACCGGTGATCATCACAATAACCATCAGCATCGGCGTCAGAACCGCATGTCCGGTCATGACCAGGCCGACTGCCAAGAGGAGCACTTGCAAGACCTTTTTCATTACAGAGTTCAGCGTATAAGTCAGGATTCGTTGAAACGTGATTCTGCCTTCCTTTACAGCGGCCACAATCCCGCCCAGTCCCGCTTCGGTCAATACGACGCCCGCGGCCGATTTCGCCACATCTGTTGCTGACGAAACGGCAATACCGATCTGCGCCTGGCGAAGCGCAGGAGCGTCATTTGCGCCGTCGCCGCACATCCCAACTGTGTGTCCGCTTTTTTGGAAGGCTTTGACGAGATCGTATTTTCCCTCCGGAAGAACACCTGCGAAAACCGCAAAGTCGCCTGGTTTGATGTCGTCGGGAAGTTTTCCGGGTGGACAGACAGAGCCATTCAACCCAACCGCCTTGGCGACAATCGCCGCCGTGACGGGAGCATCTCCTGTGACCATCACAGTTCGTACGCCGAGGGCCTGCAACTCCGATATGAGATTGATCGAATCTGTCCGCGGCGGGTCGCTGAGCGCGATTAGACCGATCACTTGTACGCTGGCCTGAGGGCCCTCGGCTACAGCCAAAACCCGGAAACCCTGCTTCTCCAGTCCGTCGGCGATCGAAGCTGCGGCAGGCAATGGAGCCGTCAGCGCCGCTACCGCAGTAACGGCGCCCTTGATGATCCGTACCGAGTTGCCTCTCTCGTCCGTGGCCGCGGCTTCCGAGGTTTTCTTGACCGGATCGAACGGTACAAAGGCGGCCAGCTTTGGTAACTGCGATGCGACCTTGTTCGAAGTGGCGCGAATCGCCGCATCGATGGGGTCCAGACCGCCCTCAGAGCTTGCCAGAGCCGCTAATCCTAAAACGTAAGCTTCGTCGAACCCAGGCATTGGGCGAACGCTGGTTACTGAGAGCTCGTTGCGTGTCAGCGTTCCTGTTTTGTCCGAACACAAGACATCGATCGACGCAGCTTCATCCACGGCGGTAAGCCGCGTGGGTAACACGCCCAGCTTGGCAAGAGCCCTCGCTCCGATCGCCGCGGCAAGAGTAAATGTCGCGGGCAATGCCACGGGGATGGCCGCTAGAATTGACGTGAGCAGCAGTGGGACGATCTCACTCCATGGCATGGCATGGGTGTAGGCGAATATGCCCATCGCGAGGATTACGAAGCTGTTGAAGATCGCCAGATTGCGCTCAATCCTGAGCACTGCTTTCTGTTGTGTGCTCTCCACGTGCGCAGTGCGGACAAGTTCCGCTGTTCGGCCAAATTTCGTGCGGACGCCCGTGGCCGTCACCGTCGCTGTTGCTTCGCCCCGTCGGACAAGGGCTCCGGCGTACGTGTCGACACCTGGACCGGCTTCGATCGAGAGTGATTCGCCTGTGAGCATCGACTGATCGAGTTCGACTGATCCGCCGGTCAGATGCACATCGGCAGCGACCACGCCGCCGAGCGACAGCTTCACGACGTCGCCACATACGAGTTCCGCCGCTGGCACGGTCTTCCAGGTTCCATCGCGCAGGACAGAAGCGTTGAGAGCAAGACGAGATTTGAGAGCGGCCAGCGTTGCCTGAGCGCGACTCTCCTGGAAGTAAGCAAGCGCCGCGTTGAATACCAGCAGGGCTGCGATCACCGCAGCCTCGTAGTATCTATGCAACACAATCTCGAGCACAATTGACATCTCCAGCAGCCACGGAACGGGCGCCCAGAATTTCGCTAGGGTGTTACGCAGCGGATGAGCCGAAGTATCCGGCATTGCATTGGGGCCATCTTTTTCAAGGCGGCCACTCGCCTCGTCGCTCGTGAGCCCTTGGGGCGCGTTGTCCTGATCTGGCTTTGCCACCTTACTACCGGGAACGGCGGAGTCAAAACTATTTACGCTCATGGCTGGCTCCTTGGATAGCCGTTCACGCTCCCACCACTCCATCGAGCGGCCCGTACCAGCCTTCACGCCGCTCTCAGGTTTCGCTGCGCGAAGAGCAGGAGCGGACGCTCCATCAGCTTGACGACCTTCTCGGCGATCGAGCCGAAGACCGAGGGGAGCCAGCCGGAGATGTCGTGAGTTGAGACTATGACCATATCGATACGCTCGCGCTCGATAACCTCCATGATATTTCCTGCAACGTCATTGTCGACTTCGACGTTAGAACTCGCCATGATCCCCTGGTGGCGGGAAACGTCGGGATCACGTCTTCGAGATGGAGTCCGGCCTGAAAGGCGATACTGTTTCGCAGTTCTCGCAATAGACGGCGTTCTCCACAGGAATGGAAACCAGGCTAGGCTCGCGTCGAATCATTACTACATTCTGGCCGCCTCCCGTTCAAGCTCGGTCACCAGAGTCTTCAGCATTTCGAGCGTGGGAATCGTCGCCATGGACTCGATCCGTAACCGGTCGACGATGCGCGACGCGCCAGAGGATATCCCCATAGATTGGGTCTCCCAGGATGCGCCGAAACCCCTCGATCCTCACTGTCGTCTTCCGATCGATAGGGCCCCGTTGCACCGCCGGTCGATGATGTAGCCCGCCCGTGCGAGCTTGCTGGCGAGGTGTGCGATGGAATCAAACTTTTGCTTCTCCATGTGCTTGAGTCGCAATTGCGCTCTGCGACCTCGAGCACATGGACGGCATGATGGTGGCCGGAAACTCGGTCAAATCCGAATTGCCGGGGCTTTCAACGCCATGGCGGGTTGCGCAGGAATCCGGGCCGATTTGACCGAGAATCGGATTGGACCGAAGATGTGCACACTTGTAGCACACGGGCAGCTGCCGCAAGACTGAAGGGGATGTATTCCGATAGTGCCGCAGATGGAGATGCGCGATCCGCTCCTGGAATCTTAGAGAAACGCGCCGGGTGCCTGCCCGCGTGTGTGAATGACGCGACAAGAGCTCTGCCGCGGAGGGATTCATGACCATACTGGAACAGATCGAACAGCGGTCCCTCGCTGCATTTGTTACCGTATTTCGAAGTGCACCGCCCACAGTTGAGGCCCGCGCGACAGGCGATTCTCTTCAGCTTGTTCTCCAATTTCTTGTCCGGCCGTCCTTCGGACGTCCGAAAGGCCAGGTCGTAGCGGTTGAATCCGGTGTGCCGTGTTTTATATTCTCCGCAGAGCATCGAGCCGGGAAGCCGGCACCGGAATCTCCCGTTCCTCCTTGTCCTTCGGGTTGAAACCGAGCTGCTTCTTTGCGGTAACCCGGACGCATTCTGCGATTAAAGTCGATGTCGGACCATGCCGCGCGCTTTGCGCGCCTCGAGTTTGAGCGATTTCAGCCGCGCGCGTTCGAGGACTTCGGCGGGATTAGGGATCGCTTCGCGGAGATGGCGGTCGTCTTCACGCCACTCGAGGTAGTAGACGCCCTCGGTGTGTACCTCCGTTCGTCCCGAGACCCACACCGGGTCGCGGAGGCGGCCATTGCCTTCGCGCACCACCGGGCAGAGTCTCCAGCCCCCACCTGGTTCTGACCTTCTTGAGGACGTTGACAGAAGTTCCGGGCCTAAGCATTGTCCACAGATCCTGCATGGTCGGAATTGTGTGTCCTTCTCAGAACTCGCGCGAAAAAGCGCGGCGAAGTGGACACCACGATGGACACCAAAACCGGGTTTTTGTGGACACCATGGAGGTAAGTCACTGATTTTAAATGAACTGGTGCCGAAGAAGGGACTCGAACCCCCACACCCTTGCGAGTACGTGGACCTGAACCACGCGCGTCTGCCAATTCCGCCACTTCGGCACGGGACACGGGCCAGGCACGATTGGCCCGACCGGCAGCATCTCTGAGTCTCGCAAAAGCGGCTTGCGGTGTCAAATATTCGCGGGCTTGTCGCGCACTTGCGGTGATCGCCCCGCGCCGTCAGGCGTTTTCACCCCATTGCGCAGCATTTCCACAGCCTTCACGAGTCGGTTTGCGCGCGTCTGTTCCCGCTTGGCCTCGGTGATCCAGCGGCAATATTCCCGCTTGTGCGAGTAGCTCAATTTCTCAAACACGGCCAGCAGTTTTTCCTTCTTCAACACTTTATGGAACTCCCCCGGGACGTCGACAGTGCGCTCCGTCTCGTCCTTTTCAATCGTGACTTCGACGGTGTCCCCGGGTCCTTTGCCGATCTGCTCGCGGATACTCTTCGATATACCCATCATGTGCTGAGGAGCGCCATACTTGACTATCGAACCCAAGTAGGGCACCCCGTCGAACGTAGCTTTCACTGGCACGCGTCCCCTGGTTCCGAATTCCTCTTCCACGTTGTAGGGAAAATACACGCACGCTCCGCCGAGCGATGCGCCTTCAATCCTTGCTTTGAATTTGTAGGTCTTCATGGGATGTTGCGAAGCTCCTCAGACCCCTAGTGACAGCATCCTCACTTTCCCACAGGAGAAGAGCGAGCGCAAGCATTTCCCGCGCCGCACATGAAACCCGAAAACAAGTGATGCTTCCCGTCCGGATGGGGAGCGGGAAGCATCAGCAGAAAACGCTCTCTTACACCAGCTTGGCGTCGAGCGTTATGTCGGTGTTGTTGGCGAAGAGCTTCGAAATCGGGCATCCGGCCTTGGCGTCCGCGGCCGCCTTGTCGAATGCCTCCTTGCTGGCGCCCGGAACGCTGGCCGTGGTGGTCAGCGCGATCTTGGTGATCGCAAACCCACCGTCCGTCTTGGCCAGGGTCACGGCCGCGTGGGTCTCGATCTTTTCCGGGGTCAGGCCGGCGCCGCCCAACTGTGCGCCCAGAGCCATGGAGAAGCAACTCGCGTGCGCCGCCGCAATCAGTTCCTCTGGTGTGGTGCCCGAGGTCGCGCCTTCAAACCGCGTGGCAAACGAATAATTGGCGTTGTTCAAAACGCCTGTTGCCGTAGAAATCGTGCCCTTGCCTTCCTTCAGTGAACCAGTCCAAACCGCACTTGCCTTGCTTGCCATTCAATTCCTCCTTCGGGGGTTCGTAAATCGTGGTTGCTCCAGCGGCGTGTCGCACCATCTCCTCGGGGAAGTGGATCGGGCGGCGCAAAGATTCAAGCCACCGGGTTAATGCTTCTGGAACCTGCCGGGCTGCCGTCAACCAGGCGAGCCCTCTCTTCCATGCTAATCTCTCACCCATGCTGCCCGAGCGTCCCCGCGCCCTTGACCCCGACTTCACCCCCGACTTTGAGCTCGACCCGCGAGCAGGCGTCCCGCAAGGTGGTCCGCAGCCCTCTCCGAAGAATGCCGCTCCGGTCGATCACCATTGCCAGATCTGCCCCACCTGCGGCCATCGTCTCACCGGCCACCACTGCAAGCTGGTTTGCACCCAATGCGGCTATTACCTGAGTTGCGCAGACTACTACTAGCGGGGTCCTGTGCGGCTAGATATTGCTCATCCCGCCATCGATCAGTAGTTCGCTGCCGACCGTAAACGCCGATTCATCGGAGGCGAAGAACACCACCGCGTTGGCAATCTCGTTCGGGGTGCCGAACCGCCTCACCGGTACCTGGCCCTGGATCGCCGTCGCCACCTGTTTCAATTCGGCGTCGGAAAAGCCCAGCTTGCCGTAGAGCGGCGTAGAGATGGGGCCCGGGCTGACTGCGTTCACGCGAATGCCGCGGCCAATCAATTCGCCGGAGAGCGTTCGAACCAGCGATACAAGCGCTGCTTTCGTAGCCGCATACACGCTGGTGTTGGGCATCCCGATATGCGCGTTCACTGAGCCGTTCAGCACGATCGAAGCCGGATTCGCGAACACCGGGAGCAGAGCGCGGATCAGGAAATACGGTCCCCTCAGGTTGACCGCTATCGAGCGGTCGAACCCCGCCTCGTCCATCTGCTGCATGGGCCGCATATCCACGATTCCGGCGTTGACAAAGAGCACATCCAGTGCGCCGAACGCCTGCCGTACTTTCTCCGCCAGTTCCTTCTGCGCGCCGGCATCGGCGGCATCTGAAGCCACAGCGAAGACATTGGGACCAAGCTCAGAGCGCGCAGCTTCCAGGTTCGCCGGATTATTGCCCGTAATCATCACCCGGGCTCCTTCGCCCATGAACTGGCGCGCGGTTTCGAAGCCAATGCCGGTAGTGCCGCCGGTGATGAGCGCACGCTTGCCTGCCAGTCGATTCATCGATTTCTCCATCTGCCTATCGGTTCTGAAGTGCCGGCATCACGACGATCGTTTTGCCGTAGCCGCGCCGCGATTCGACCTTGCGGGAGTAGGCCGCCGCTGCTTCGCATAGCGGCACTTCTGCGTCGACAAAAACGCGCAGCTTCCCCTGATCCAGCAGTTCTCCAATCTTCGCAAGTTGTTGGTGGTTGGGCTCGACGATGAAGAATGCATCCTTGATGCGCGGATCCTCGGCGGCCTCACTGTTGGAGGCGATTGTCACCATGCGGCCGCCGGGCTTAAGCACACGCCACGAGCGCCGCAGGGTATCGCCTCCCACGCAGTCGAACACTGCATCGAGGTCCTGGACCTGCTCCTCGAATCTTTCGGCGGAATAGTCGATGGCATGTTCCGCTCCAAGGCCGAGAACGAACTCCTTGTTCTGCGCCGAAGCGGTAGTGATGACATGCGCCCCGCGGAGCCGCGCCAACTGAATGACAAACCCGCCCACCGCGCCGGCGCCGCCGTGCACCAGGATTCGCTGGCCCGCCTGAAGCCGTGCACGCTCGAGACCCTGCCATGCGGTGAGCGCGCCAATCGGAACCGCCGCCGCTTCGGCATCGGTGAGACTCGCCGGCTTGGGCGAGATGCTCGACGCATCAGCGACGCAGTACTCCGCCGTCGCTCCGTCCGCGAACCAGTCGTTCAGTCCGAAGACTTCGTCGCCAATCGAATATTCGTTGACCGCGGCCCCCAAAGCTGTGATCACGCCGGAAAATTCGTGTCCGGGAATCGCTCCCGTGCGTTCGCTGCCGTCCTTGTTGTGCGACGTGGGATACCACCGGAGTTCTGTGGGCGTGACTCCGGCGGCATAAACCTGAACCAGCACTTCAGTCGCGCCGGGAATCGGTTCGGGCGCATCTGTTTCCAAAAGTACCGGCGCGGGTGGCGATGCGGTCAGTTGAACTGCTCTCATGAGTTCGCCGAAACCAACAGATACACAGATGTGCCCGCATCGCGAAAAGTCGCAGGGAACGCACGATTGAAACTGCTCTACTTTGCTTCGTTCTTCTTTCGCGCCGCTTCGAATTCGTCGCCTGGGTTCCACTCCACCAGTTTCGGCTGCTCGCTGGCCAGCCATCCAAGCACAAACCCGAACTGTGCCAGCTTGGCGTTGCCGCGAAAATCCCAGTCGGCGCGGTACTCGTCGGAGGGCTGGTGATAGTGGTGCGCTACGTAGTCCTCGTACTGCGCGTGGCCCCAGGCTACGTCGTGACCCTCGAAGAGATTGCCCTGGTCCACCGAGAACGCCGGAATGCCCACCCGCGCCAGCGAAAAATGATCGCTGCGATAGTAGTGGCCCGCGCCCGGGGTGGGATCGGGTAGCAGTTTAAGGTCAAAGTCGTGGGCAACAGTCCGCACCGTGGGCCAGAAGTCGATCCGCTCTGCGCCGCTCAGGTTCGCCGATTGTGGTATCCCCACCGGCAGCACCATGTCGTAGTTCAGATCGAGCGAGATCTGCCCCGCGGGCACTGGCGGATGCATCCCCAGGTATTGCGAGCCCAGCAATCCCTGCTCCTCCGCGGTCACGGATGCGAAATAGACATCGTGAGGCGGCTTCTCGCTCGATTGCGCAAAGGCCCGCGCCATCTCCAGCAGAATGCCGCAGCCGGTCCCATTGTCGGCCGCGCCGTTATAAATGTTGTCTCCCTTGGCGTCGGGATCGATGCCCAGGTGATCGTAGTGCGCGGTGTACAGCACCGCATTGCTGCCGGTCGCGACTCCAGCCACTTTGCCCACCACGTTGGTTGAGTCGTAGCGCCGCACGCGGCTCTCGACACGGCCTTTCAATCGCACGGAAAGCTCGACCGCTTGGAATCCCGGCTTGCCCGCCTTCTCGATGGCCGCATCGACATCCCCAAGTCCCGCGACCGTCAACAGCTTCTGCGCCACGTCGTGCTGAATCCACGCGGCCGCACGCAGCGTCGCATCGGGATCGCCCTGCAGATAGCTCTTTTCGATGGCCTGCGAGTTCCGCACCACCTCCCAGCCATAACTGGCGAGGTCGGTGCGATGAATAATCAGCACGCCCACCGCGCCGCGCCGCGCCGCTTCTTCATACTTGTAGGTCCAGCGGCCATAGTAGGTCAGCGCCTTGCCCTTGAAAAAATTCACGTCCTCCGACGGCGGCTCGTTTACGATCACCAGCGCCACTTTGCCCTTCACGTCCACGCCCGCATAGTCATCCCAGTGGTACTCGGGCGCATGAATGCCATACCCCACAAAAACAATGGGCGCGTCGATATCGGCCGTCGCTTGGCCGGTCTGGTCCTTGGCGACAATTTCTGTCCCATATGTCAGCTCCACCGGCGACCCGCTTGCCGGCAC
>Ga0207028_1047_pt1 | contig 31850 bp, 23 predicted proteins | sample Alteio_BWMinCont_41_FD_153287 | JGI IMG/M metagenome (GOLD analysis project Ga0207028, IMG submission 153287) | Enriched cells from forest soil in Barre Woods Harvard Forest LTER site, Petersham, Massachusetts, United States -... | ecosystem: Environmental > Terrestrial > Soil > Temperate forest >... | reverse complement strand
CTGGTGGACGAATTCAATGAGCCTGTCAAGGTGGCCTCCTATTTCGCCGGAGACCGTCGCCGGTTCCGGGAGATCTCGGCCATGGGTCTGGAGATAGTCGAATACAAAGACATTTCTGAATCCGATCAGCATTGGCGCGGGCTTCTTCGCCTGCTCTTGTCTGTCGGATTCCTCACTCCGCTTGCTCGTGCCTATCACCGGTGCGAGAATTGGAATACCCTTTTCGCCTTTGTTGATGAAGCGCCCAAGTTTGTTCCATGTGCGGATACCCGCAACACGCGTGGCGTCTGGGCGAGCATGGACGATGGCGACTACGTTGGAGAAGCTGTAGCTGTGAAATCGCGCCATGGCTGAAAGGTACGCGGTCAAAGTCTGGCTCTTGCCCTGCTTTAATTGCTCAATGAGAAAGTCCACTGCCTGCTTGATAAGTTGCTGTGCCGGGTTGTCGCGCGGATTAGTGGGCTGCTGATATGGCGGGTCCGTGCGGTTCCGCCGCACCGCATTTTTCCTGTGCGGTGTGGCGTGGTTGCTGGTTGTGCCATTGCCGGCGGAGATTGTTGCGGTGCTGATGGTAGCCATGTGGATGCTCCTCATGTGCCCGCATAGGGCGATTTGCTTGCGCAAGGGAAGCACTGCCTCTAACCAAATTTCTTTTGTTGAGTGCCCCCGCTTCATGGCTCATGATGATCGCGGATGAACACACGGCAGTTTTCGGCTCGGCGATAGGCGGTCTGGCGCTTTTTCAACTGGCCATCAACCAATATAGTCTCGACCGGACGCCGGCCCCATACGTAGGCTCCTGCATAGAACGGGTTGACCAGGATGTCGCGCACTAATGCTTGGGTGGGAACCTTCCACACCAGTCCAGTCCCCCGAATCGCGTTCGCTGGTAGTTCGATGTCATGATCGCGGAACCAAAGGAACACCTGACGAGCGCTCCACCGCTCTCTGAACTTCAGGAACACCAGTTGAATGGCTTCGCGGACACGCTGATCAGGATGCAAGGCGACCTTGCCCATAGGATCGAGGAAATACCCAACTGGAAGGCGCTTGAACATCTCTCCGCGACGCGCCTTCGACTCCTGCCCTGCGTGCATCCGTTGCCGTAGAACCTTCAGTTCAACGACACTTAGCGTTCCCTTGATGCCCAGAACCAGTTGGTCATCAAGGTAATTCAGATCATAGATCTGTTGTTCGTCTGCAATCAGGGTCCCGAAAATCTGACAGACCTCCAGCAATCGGCACCAGTCCTTGTCTGTGCGGGACAGACGCGAGGCATCACGGCTGCCAACGATGCCAACTTCTCCAAGAGCCACCGAACTGATCACACGTTCGAATCCTTCTCTGCGCGCTGACGCCATCCCGGCACTGGAGCCAAGATCGCTGTCGATGATCTCCACATCCCTCCATCCCAGACTTCTGATCCTTTCCGCCACCTCATACTGGAGTCTCTGACTCTCCAGGTTCTGTCGTACTTGCTTGTCGCTCGATTGCCGCAAATAGACAATCGCCCTGCGGGCTAAGTGCTCGGGCTTGATCTTGGGACTGCAGAGAAGCTCTGTCATCAAGTTTTCCTCCTTGGGCTTGAAATACTGCGATTAGACAACGCGCCATCAGATCGACCAGATCGGCCCGAACCATCGCGTTTACGGGTACCGCTGGGACTTCTCGGATCATCAGGCCCATCAGTTCGAGTTGCACCACGATGACCTCCCTCGCATACATCAACTGCGATTGGCTGAAGGTTATCGTGATCACGTTGTGTCTGAATTGCGAGAACGGAGAAAACTGATAGAAGCGCTTCTTTGCTCAAAACAGCTCGTTCACTGACCCGGATTTCTGCGCTGCATGGCGATAGCATCCACATCGGGATCTTCAGTCGCTTGCCCGCGCGATCCGATACCGACACAGCGCCATCGCCCCGGTTTGGTCTGCGTTGGATCTGTAGCGTGGAACCGTGCAGAGGATGGAATGGATAAAAGACCCTGACTTCGGTCCCTTCCGCACTCAGGGTACTGTGGGTGTGGGTGCCCCCATTACCATATCCATACCGTCGTTCCCGCCGGCGGACTGTCGGCTGATCATCAGCGCTGGATCCACACCAGCCATCCGATGTTCCTGCTGCCGGTTCCCGTCCTGCGCACGGTCTTCCGCAAGAAGTTTCTCGCCGGTCTCCGCCAGCTCTACCGCGAAGGCCTGCTCAACCTGGGTGGTCCAGCCGCTCCTCTCCGCGAACCTGCCTGCTTCCAGCTACTGATGGAGAAGCTGGGCAACAAGAAATGGTACGTCTACTCCAAGCCGCCCTTTGGCGGACCTGAACATGTCCTGCGCTACCTCGGGCGTTACACCCACCGCATGGCCATCAGCAATCACCGCATCACCGCCTTCGACGGCGAGCGCGTCAGCTTCCGCTGGCGCGATTATGCCCACGGCGGCAAGCAGCGCATCATGTCCCTCGACGCCGTGAACTTCCTGTGCCGCTTCTTTCTGCATGTGCTGCCAAAAGGCTTCGTGCGCATCCGACGCTACGGCCTGCTGTCAAACCGCTTCCGCAAACAACTGCTGCCCCTGGCACGCACGCTGCTCGCCGAACAGAGTCGATAACCACTGCTTCTTCCGCCCCCGCCCGATTGCGCACCGTGGCACTGCCCCCGCTGCGGAAAAGCCATGCGCGTCGTCCAACGCTTCACCCCTGCGCAACTCTATTTCGCAGCCTTCGATACTTCATGACCACCGTCACCAATCCGCGCAGCCGGCTTGCTCCTCGCACGTCTGCGCATCAGTGTGCGCTCAGCTTCCAGAACAGCCTCAGTACTATCTCCAAGTGCATCCCCAAGAGGCCGGATCGCACCGCGTGCGTACATCCATCGACGCGTTACCATCATGATCGGCAAAAAGATTGCACCATAGGATCACTCAGCAAAATACCGAATACTATTCAATATCCATAATCCCAATCAGGATCACCGCGACCGCGGCGCCTGCGGCTTCCTTCAAACCTCCTTATCGAAAACGCCTCGGACTAAGTTTTGAGGCTTACTACAACATCGTCTCCGAGGCGTTTCCGATCAAGGCTAGCGGTTTATCGTCCACTTCGATTGGAACACATCGGTGAACAAAGCCGACTTGGGGGTTGGGACACCATCCAGTGGGATTTGCGCCTGGTCTACGGAGGAGCTTCCGTAGACAACTTCAAGGGCGTCTCTCACAGCCAATGAAAACTCGCCGGGAATTCGGGCCGCTGGGTCCTCGGGAAGGCGGAACGCGCGGTGCAATATTGGTTAATTGTAGGACAGGGAGTGAGGGGCCGAAAAGGCTGTCACCGGCGCGATGCGTAAACACGGACATTTGTCAGCTCACCTTATGAGTAGCTTGGCGTCCTACTGACTTCCAAGCTTAGAGTGGCGATGTTATCACTGGGAACGGGTGACGGCGCGTTTTGCTGCGGGTCGAGAAAGCAGGACCGGTCAAACTAATCTATGTTTACCTTCTTGACACAGTAACTTTGCGCAAAGAAGATAGAGATGCCTCATACACTCATAGAAGGCGGCGCTTGACGCCACCTGCGCTTTCAACTGGGGGCTGGATCATGGCACTTCCGCCGATTGCGCCGTTAACAGCGCTTGTTCCCACCGACACGGTCGGCAATGTCTGCACAGGTGGACTTGAAGTCGACTTTTCTGTGACGCCGGATGGCGCATCTATCCTGCAATTGCCGCTATGGGTGCCTCCGGGCCGTGGCGGCATTCAACCGGAGCTGTCGCTCCAGTATGACAGCCGCTCCGACCATGGGCTTCTCGGCGTTGGATGGGGCCTCACTGGGCTGCCCATCATCACTCGTTGTCCAAAGCGCTATTCGAGCGACGATGTCGTGGCTGCAGTCAAGTTTGAGGAGCCGGATGAATTCTGCCTTTCGGGGGAGCGTCTGATGGCTGTCGGCGGCATCCCGGGTACTGACGGTGCTGAATATCGGACCCGGCGGGAGTCATTCGCGAGGATTAAAATTGTGGGGGCGGACCGCCTGGGGCCCGCGACCTTCGAGGTCCGCAAGCGCAATGGACAGATTCTAACCTTCGAACCCGATCCAAATGCTAAAAAACGCGTGCAAATTATCCCGAAAGGCAAAAACCCCCACAATGTAAAAGTGATTGAGACAGATGTTCGATATTCTTGGTCGGTCCGAACAATCACGGACCGCAACGGTAATACACTTGAGGTCGTTTACGACTGGGTCGTCGGGCCACCGAACTCCGCTCTTCTAAGTGAGTTCCTGCCCGTCGAGATCCAATACACCGAATACGAAAGCAGCGAGCGGAATCTCCAGCCCCTTAGATCTGTGCGCTTCCATTACGGTACCCACGCCGAACCGACCGTGTCCTACGTGGCTGGTCTAGAGATCCGTCAAGCGGCGCGGTTGGAGGGTATCGAAATGTGGGGGCCGCTTTTCGGCAATCCCGAATTGCTGCGTTTCTACGAACTGAGATATCAGGTCAATCAACTGTCTCAGAGAAGCCTATTGCGCAGCATTCGCGAATGCGATGGCTGGCCGAAGCAGCCGGCTGAACCCGGAGGCAGCGTGGCACCGATCCCCAAAGGTGCGCGAACGGGCGTCTGCAAACTGCCGCTAATTCTAGACTGGCAAAAAGGATCGACGGTCTTTGAAGATATGAACGAAGACCAACCCGGGGTCCTGTTCGATACCTCTGACGTAACCGGACTGACCGGCCGCCTGCTCGCAGCAGACCTTGACGGTGACGGTTGTGACGACCTCGTGTGCACAGTTACCAGCGTCGATGGGCGTGAGCACTGCGCTGTCGTGATGTCTAACGGTTTCAAGCTGGGTGGTCTTCAGCCGCTCGGCCTTACGTCTCCGATCGGTGCTGGACTTCCTCAACCGATCGACTTCGACATGGACGCGCGGGTGGAGTTCCTGATGGCGGACGACTCAGTTTCAGCAAGTGAGAATGTCGGGATCTTCGGTATCATCATCGACCCAGTTACCAGACTGGCGAGCGTCGAAGCTAAGTTGTATTTCGCATCTGGGCAGTTCGAGGTTGCCGACCTAGTGGGCAATCGTCTCGCCGATCTGATCTTACCGTACGGCGCGGGCACTTTCTGGCAGAACACAGGCTTAGGCTTTTTTCAAGGTCCTATGCCGCTACCGGTTCCTCCTATCGGTGATCCCAGGGTTAATGGACAACACCTCATCCTTGATATCGACGGCGACGGAGCAATGGAGGTGCTATGCCCGCGCTTCAAAAAGCCTCCCTCCGGCGGTCTGCTACCGATCCCGCCCCAAGTCCACGGATTGCGATACTTTGCGGTTGGATACGGAAAAGCCGTCGTCGAGGTGAATCTGTTCTCGGATTCCGACTACGTTTTTGCTGACATCAATGGCGATGGGCTTGTGGACGCGATTGAAATTAGCGGAGCTCATTTGGCAACCAACTCCTTCACCGTTTGGATAAACACCGGAAACGGGTTTCAGTTCGGAGTTTCCCAGGCATATGGCGCCGTCGACCTAAGCACAGCGGAAATTCGGGTTATAAGTTATAGCCAAGACGGTCGACAGCAGCTGCTTTTGAGACCGATGACCGGATTAATGGACGACCCAATGGTCATTATGCGATGGAACGGTTCGCAAATGACTGAACTGCCCCTCAACGTCTCCACTCGGTGGACGTTCGACGACGCCTTTGGGGTATTGGAGGTGCTTGATGCCGATGGAGATGGACTCGATGACTTCGTAATGATGAATGTTGGAGCTAATGTTCAGGTACCGTCGACCGATGGACGTCCAACAGGCGATCAGGGCGCTCCCGAGCCCACTCCCAAGCTGCATCTTTACCATCGCAAAGATCCGAAGGCTGACCTTCTCATCGGAATTACTGATCCACTTGGGCGGTACAGAAGCATTCAGTATGAACCTCTCACCGGGCCCGGAATCTACACTGACACACAGACCTGCAGCTACCCGATGTATCCGGTTCGCGCGGGACGTTGGGTGGTAGCTAAGGTCACGGATAGCGACGGTCTCGGCGGCACGCGGACCCTTTCCTATAGCTACGAAGATGGTCGAGCAGATGTGCTCGGTGAGGGTTTCCTGGGGTTTCTTGCGACGGTTGTCAGCGATCCAAACACCGGCATCGTGACACGTAGCATCTACGATCCGAGTCTCGTCCTGGGACGTTTGCATCCGCTCGCCGGCTTACCTCAGCAGACAATTACGCGCACACCTCTGCCTGTGGCTGGCGAGCGAGTTCGGACGATCGACTATTCCTACGAATCTCGGACAGACCCCAGCGGCCGGGTTGTCTTCGCATTTGCCCAGTCAACGCACGTAGTCGAACAGGACGTCAACGGCGCAAGCGCTCAGACGGTGCGAGACATAACCACTAGTCAAGATTTCGACGCCTTCGGAAATATGATCAAGCGCGACACTTTGTGGGCCGATGGGTCGTCCGAAAGCTACCGTGCCACTTTCACTCCAGACGTCGTCGACTGGCTTATCACTATCCAAGATCGCGAGAGCGTGACAAGCACGGACGCGTCAGGACTATGGCAACAGCGCAACGTCGCCTACTCATTTGACGATCTTGGCCAAATGATTTTAAAAGTGATTGAGCCCGGTTTGAAAGTACTTGGCCAGTACCAGCCCTTGGGCCCGCAGGCCGACGGGCTGCGATCGCTATTCACCGCCTACACGTACAATTCGGAAGGCACCGTTGCTCGAATCGATCAGTCCGAATCGTTAGCGCCTGTGGGCCTGAAACGGAGTGTCATTTTTGCGTACGACGACTCTGAGCGGATGTTTCCGGTCTTGACCACGAACAGCCTTGGCCAGTCGACGGGCGCCGCGTTTCTCTCTGGTCTTGGACTGCGTGCGGTATTCCGAGACGCCAACGGTTTGCAACAGTTCTTCCAGTTCGATCTTTTTGGGCGAATTCGTGGCATAGGATTTCCGTCCGGCGAGGCCCTTGCGTTATCTTATGTCGATCAGCCATCTGTGGCACTCCCGCTCTATGTTCCCCTACCTCAGGTATCGAGCTGGTTGCGCGCAGATCTCGCTTCCGGAGCGCAAGTCGAAATAGCCTACGACGTACTCGGCCGATCTGTCCTCAATATGGTGCATGCGCGGGATGACGGGCAGGCTGTATTGCGGCAAACAATCTATGATTCGAATGGCTGGATAGCATCTCTGTCGGAACCCTTTTTCCCCGCCGATGCGCCGCGTTGGTCTCAACTGGCCTACGACGCCCTTGGTCGCCTGACTAAGTTGACCCGCGCCTATGGTGGGCAGGAAACCTTCAACTATAGCGGAGTGAGTATAAATCTGAAAAATGCGCGGGGTCGCAGCAGTCAAATCGTCCTTGACGACCATGGCAGACCTATCAGCCAGTCAGAGCCACTGGGGATGACAACGGCCACCACGACATACGAATACGGACCGTTCGACACTTTGCGCGGGGTGACCGACCCCGGAGAAATGACAACCCGTAGTTACTATGATCGCGCGGGACGACCAATCCGCATCATCGACAAGAACTCAGGAGACCATCGCTTCGGCTACACCTCCTTCGGAGAGCTTCTAGGCTCTAATCGAAACGGGGATATAATCACCTTCGCCTACGATCCCGTAGGTCGCCTTTCGAGTGTCACAGCGCCAGAGGGTCAGACACTCTACACTTGGGACACGGCGACTCATGGGATCGGACAACTGGCGCAGTCGAAATCATCGGACGGCGTCTCTATAAAGTATGGCTATGACGCGCTAGGACGGGATCAATACCGGCAGTGGGTGGTGAACGGAGGGAACTATAGGCTGGCGTTCCAGCATGACCAGGTTGGCCGCGTCTCTGCTATTTCGTACCCTCAAATCGGTGGTATGCCGTTTATTGTGACCAACAACTACGGAAACTTCGGCGAGCTGACCGCCGTGAGCAACCCAGGCGGAGACACCTTCTGGACGTTAACCAGCACTGATGCGTCGGGAAGCTTCGGTCGCGAGACACTCGGGAATGGCACCGTGAATGAACGAACGGAAAGCCCGCAGCATACGGGACTCCTCGACCAGTTAAGAACTTATGATCCCCAGGGCGATCTCATTTTGAACCTGGAGCATCAATACGATGCGAACGTGAATTTGACCCGCCGCACGGATTGGGTGCTCAAGGTTCGCGAGAGCTGCGTTTACGACGATCTCGACCGATTAGTCTCGTGGGATCGCGCCAGTGCCGCCGGCAGGCTGTCCGACTCTTGGACCTACAATGAAGTCGGCGATATCGTCACAGTTACGCGATTCAATGAAACCAGCCAGAACTATGTCTACGAAAGTGGCCGCCCTAACGCCGTTGAAAAGGTAGCACCTGCAAGTTATCTCTATGATAAACACGGTAACCAGATAGTCCGACCGGAACGCAAGCTGACATATACGTGGTTTGGTCTACCCAGCACTATGAAGATGGCCGGGAAGACTTTCACCTTTCTTTATGACGCCGATCAAAATCGCGTGCGCACAGCGACTGCGACAGGCTCGGAGGTGGTCAGCATTGGTGGCCTTTACGTTCGACGTCAGAACGATAAGACTCAGCGTTTCATTGTCCGGGTTTTTGGGCGCCCAGTCGCGGAGGTATCGCGGAAAGCGGGAAAGCCCGACGTCATAAGCTACCTTCATCTCGACCATCTGGGGTCTCTGCAGGCAACAACCGACCAAACGGGTCAAGTTAAGCAACATATTTGTTACGATCCGTTCGGGGCGCGGCTCGACCCCGCTCATCCGCGCGGACCAAGCCCGACGGGCCCGGAGGGTTTAATTATTGGCTATACGGGGCACGACGGGACTCTCCCGTCTGACCTTATTGACATGCGGGGGCGCTGGTACGATCCGAAGTTGAGACGTTTTCTTTCGCCGGATCCCCTGAAGAACTATCCTGCGGCAAGCCAGGCGCAAAACGCCTATAGCTATGTTTTGAACAATCCACTTTCATGGAACGATCCCAGCGGTTTCGCGGCTGATGACAGCGACGGCGGCGACCCCTTCATTAGCTTGGTTACGCAGTACGAATCAGCACACCCAGACGACAACTTCAGCACGCTTAACGCCGCTGTCGACTGGGCCCACCAGCAGATGACCGCTGCCGGTGACGTTGCTAACGATGCCGGTCTTGGGGGTGCCGGTATCGCAGACGCAGCGCGTGGCAGCTTTGGAGGCGCATTGGCCTCCAACAGAGGAGCGCTAATCGCAGACGCGCGTGCACAGGCGGGCACCGACTTCTGGTCGCGAACCAGGCGGGCGATGAGCGATGCCGGCAGCGGCATTCGTTCCGGCGTCTACGACCTCGAAAGCAAATATGGAGAGGTACCGGGATGGAAGTGGGGCTTGGGGGCTGCGGGCTTAAGCCTGTTGGTTTTAGCACCCTTCGTAACAGCCCTAGGTTTTGAAGCGGGCGCCGGCGGATCAGCCATTCGTCTAATGCTGACGAGAGCCGGGCTCCCGGCAACCGGCGCCGCGATCACCGTCCCCAGAATCGCGACCGATCCAAAGGCGGTAAACATGTTTGACCACATGTTAAAGCACATGCAAGGCCTTGCGCCAGCAAACGCGAGTTACTTCTACGGATGGATCTCGCGACTTGATCTTATAAGTGCTGCCGAGGAGTTTCCGGCTTATATTTCCAGGGGCAATCTCGTTCGCATAGCGGTTTCGACGGATCCTGTTGGGTGGGATAGGATTTCGCAGTCCCCCACGTACTACTACACCGTGGTGACTACTATGCTGGGAAATTTCATCACGATGTATGCCGGATTGCCCGAAAAACCACTAGTGCCATGAACTAAGCCGTTTTCCGTCCGGAAAAATCCAAAGGCTTCAACGGCGGAGCATATCCACGCTCTCTTGCTTTAGCTCCACGAATCCAACACGGATGTGAGAGCAAGATTCGCAGCCGCATCTTCCGGCAACGAGTCCGAGGCAAGTTCATGCAAGCCACGCTTCTTCGCCCAGATCATCGCTGCTTGCACAAGGCACCTGCCCACGTCCCTTGGGCGGCGAGACGAATGAACATACCAGCCCTCAAGGAACGCGACCGGGCTCGTATCGCATCCATCTGCAAAGGGCTTCACGCCGACCTCAGTAAAACCAATCATCTTCGATGCTTTCTGCTAGCAAAGTCCTCGCGTCTTCCCGAGATTCCCAAGCCAGTGCTTCGGCTTCGTCGGATTCCGGCCAAAGCTGTTTTCGCAGGCCAAGCCACTGATGCCGATCACTAGGCTCCCGAATCACGATCTTTGAGCCGCAATGCATAGGTAAAGGGTACACACCCCGCAGGTCGTAGAGACGCGCTTCTCGTCAGTTGGCCGTGTAGTCCGCATCTCGGACAGTTGGCAAGTTGCCGCAAAACGGACATTGGCCTGAATTGGAACCTGCTGCCCTACGACTCGGAAGCTTTGCGAAACGGGCTTTTCTATCGTCGAGAGCGGTTGGAATAATCAGTCCCCATAGACAATTTCAGCACGATGGGGATGGACTGAGTCTGTTGCTCTACGACATTGAGATCTCGACGCTATGAGCCACAACCTGGATTGCGCCAGCTGTCGCGTACAAGGCTGTGTTTGCCAAGCCCCGAACGCAGCCAGGTTTGTCCTCGCTTCCCAGAATTGAGCGCATATCATTCCCGATGACTCAATACGTGAATTGAGCAATCATCGTTCCGGATGACTCAAAACGCGGATTGAGGAATTATCGTTCCGGATGACCCGGTTCGCGGTCTGAGTGAAAATCGTTCTCGATCTACCATATTTAGAAAGGGCCCCCGCCGCTTTGAGGGTTCGCACGGTCCGCTACAGGCCGGATTCGGGTCCCAACGGTTCAGCGAGAATCGGGCTGAAGTGCGGTCAGGATTTCAGCCGAAGTGGCCTGGATAAATTCGAGGCTTTCGGCTAGCAGAGATGCATCGCCAGCGTAAAGTTGGATGTAATCCGAGGAAGTTGTTCCCATCTCCAAACCGATAGCGTGACCCACGATGAATGCGACCGCTTCTGCCTCAGTCTCCCGAACAGTCTTGGTGGTACTCGTCCGGCGCTCGCTGCGATGGAGGAGCTCATGCGCGGCCTCATGGGTTAATGTCGCAAATTCCTCTGCCGGAGACTGGCCGGGGAGGAGAGCGATCCGTCCGCCGTAGGAAACGCCCAATGCAGGAGCGATCTTTTCGTTGTATTCGAGACCAATATTCTGCTGCACGAGGAAGTCAATAAGGCGATCCCGCTGGGCGCCAACCTCGCCCGAAACACTATGGCTGAATTCTGGGACATCATTTCCATCGGTCTGGCTCTTTCCCAAACGTATACGGGGCGGAATCCTATGATGACAGAGTGGGGATTCTCTTCTGATTTCAGCTCATCAGTATCATGCCTTCTCCCTTTAATCACCATTGGTGCAAACATTTGTATTTCTTTCTCTCCCTTCTTTACGTGCCGGCCCAATTCCTTCCAAGTCTGGTAGCCTGCCACCCGCGTGGCCGTCGGGCACCGGCGGGCGATGGCCATAATATTTCCGAACGAATATCGATGAAACCGAGCCATTGCCGCTAGGTATGTCGTGAGGGCATCGCTCTTGCCGGCTTTGAGCTGCTGAATGAGGGAATCGATTGCCTGATTTATCAGCTGTTGGACCGGGTTATTCCGCTCTGCGCTCCTGTCCAGCCGTTGATAGTTCTCCCGTCTTGACTGCGCCGCATTTTTTCTGTGCGGCGCAGATACGCATTTCGAAGGGACGTAGCGATCGGTGTTGGCTGCAAATGTGGCTGGCATACAAGTACTCCTGCTCGTGAATTGGCGTCCATGAGCGGAAAGAACTGCCTGACAACCAAATTTCTTTTGCTTGGGGCTCCCGCTTCATATCTTTGCGGCGAGCAGGGGCGCGGAGGAGCAGTCAAGGCCGCCGAAAGCGCCGCGCCAGCGGTCGAAGCGCAGCGAAGAGCCTTTACGGGGCCGACCGCCTCTGCCATAAGGCGCTCTGAAGCGGGAGCACCGAGAAAAGAAGAAATTTCCGAAGATCTTCCCATCCCGGACGGAATGAGTCGCGGAAGAATGAGGTTCTTGGGATGCTCAGAAGACGGCCAAACGGATGGCCACGGCTGGATCCAGATCGGCCGGGGGGTTAAGGAAAGGAGTAATTTTCGCGTACCTGACTTTTTTCCCTAATTTTCAGATGAACAGTTTCAGATTTGTCAGGCGATTCGACATAGCCGAACTGCTCACTTGAAACCGCTTGGCCAGAAGTTCGATGACCTCCCCGTCGTCCAGGTCCAGGTCATGGTTTCGAATCTCCTCGCGAAGGAGTGTGCGAGGCATCAGAAGCGCGGCGCCAAGGTGATTGGCTTCGACCTCTTCGGGTTCAACACCGGCCGAAGACGTCTCGTCGCGACGGAATGTCATTTCCTTATCGATGAACAACTGCGCCTTATCGATTTTTTTGGTATGTAACAGATAATGGGCAATTTCGTGCGAGATGGTGAACCGTTGCCGTACGCGCGCATGCGCCGCGTTGTAGCCGATCCTGGCGCGGTCACCTTGAACGACCAACAGGCCAGAAACCTTATCGCCGAGCGTGGCAGCTTCAAGCGTCAGGTTTAGCCGCTGCGCAACCAAGTGAATAGGAACCGGCACCCTGTGGGCATCGGTATCGCGAAGCGTCTTTTCAGCTCTTTCTTCGAGACTTTGCCTTGCCATGTGTCTTCCCTTCGGTGTCCGATGTTTGAACGGCTCTCACCGTTTTGGTAATGAACCCAGTCAGAAGCTTGACGGTGGCCGCATCGCCATTGGCCACTTCTTCAATCTGATCGATAACCTCCCGGTCAAGCAAGCCCTGATTCGGCCTCACGGCAACTTCGTCGGGCGTGGGGATGAGTTCAATCAATTTGGAATGAAGCACTTCGGCGATCTGCCAGAGCAAGTGCAAGGGTGCACGCTGCCGGCCAGCCTCGATATTGACCATGGAGGCGCGACTGATTCCGAGGTGCTGAGCCAATGAATCCTGGCTCATGCGCTGGACTTCTCGCATTTGACGGACTCTCCGTCCCAGTACACGATAAACCTCGTCGAAGTCCGTCATGAGAGGGAAAGTACAGTCTCCGGCGGGAGGAGGTCAAACCAAGCATGCACGTTTACTGAGCAAACATGTTTGTATGGCTAGCAGTTGACATAGGACTCAGATTGAGATAACCATAATACGGTCAGGATTGCAACGGGATCGCACGCGGCCCGCTCATTGGGCCAACCGTACTCTGACCTATTCCCCTTCTGCGGATCGAAAACCGGATATAGCTTCGTGCGGGAGAATCCGAAGCTCAAATGAACATCCGGGAAAAAAGTTCTGGTTGAGGTGTCAAAATCTTGCGTTTTTGCCCAGCTATATATGGCGAGGGGCAAAATGCAGCGGACATAGACGAGAGCCTGCCAAGCGAACTGTTACAGGAACGCTCGTCGACCAGATAGCTCGTTTGAAAGACGACCCAGGAAACGCCGTAAATCCGGCGCCGGGAGTTCTTTGCTCATTTTGTGCTCAGGTCGCAGAGTTGTCGTCGCCCGGCTGTGCAATGGACATTTGACCGAGATTCCGGGACGTGGTACGACAGCACGGCAAGCAAGGAGGCACGACCGGCAGCAAGCGCTCCAGCTGCAGCCGGGAAAGGCATTTCACTTCAAGCTGGTGAATCATGGGACCCTACATCGACCCCTGGCAACTGGAGATCGTTCTGGTAATGGCGGAAGAACTGCATACACGCAAAGCCGCAGAGCGGCTAGGAGTGCACCAGTCGACGGTCAGCAAACGCATCAAGCAGTTTGAAAAGCAGCAAGAGCTTACCGTGTTCGTGCGAGACGGCAAACGGATCTCCGATCTTACTCCCGAAGGCGAACAGTTCCTCGACCACATCAAACCAGCATTTCACGTGTTTCAGTCGGAGGCTGCCCGGGCCAGCGAGATAGCGGAGCTGATCCTCCGCAAGGGCGCCGGTACATTCATCCTGGGGTATTCACCTCTGGTCTCCGCGGCGATGCTCAATGAAGTTCGATTCGTCCGAAGCGTACGGTTTCGAGCACTCCGCCTTCAGCTTCGCCAACTAAAGCCGTCAGAGATATTTAGTTTCGTTCGATCGGGCGTCCTTCAGGCGGGGCTCACATACGCATTTCCGCAACGTCATCGTCTGGAACAGATCCCAGTTGGGGGAGAACCGATGTGTGCTGTGTACCCGCGGAGGTCCGGCACTCCCGCCGGAGTAGGGATGGATCTCGAAGCTCTGCGCTCGCAGCCACTTTATGTTCTGTCTTCGGATCGCGAGCAGCCGGAGCTTCGAGAATGCCTGGTATCCGAATGTACCCGGCGAGGATTCACTCCGAAGATTGTGGAAGAGACGGATTCCACTAGACAGGCATTCGATCTCCTGCTCGATCGAGGAGGCATCGCGATCATGCCGGAGTGTATGTATGTTGGAGCACCGGCAGATTTAGATTGCTCTCGCATCGCAGGGCTCGAGGAGACTCAACTGGTGCTCACCTATCGACACGGCACGGATATGAGAACTGAAAAGATCATTCGTGAAATCGCGAGATCATTGCGGGATGGGCGCATAGAGAAGACCGGCTGAAAGAAAATTTTGATTCCGTCGAGGGCCGCATTGTCACTCTCCATTCCGCACGGTCCCAGCTTAATGACGATTACGCATTAGTAACGCGCAATCTGGACTTGGACAAAAAATCAGATTCGATCCACTCTCATTTCAAGCACGATTCATCACGAGGTCGAATCCACACAAACGGAGGTCCAACATGAATGTTTCGCCCGCATGGCGGAAGCGCTTTCGAGCCATACCAGACTCGAGAGCGATCTTCCTGCTTCTTCTCGTCTTGCCGGCCATCGCGCACGCGCAAGCAGGGGGCGCTTCTCCCTTTGACACGGGCTTTTCCGCCATGCAGAACCTGTTCACCGGTACGGTCGCGAAGGTCGCCAGCCTCATTGCAATTGTGGTTGGCGGCTATCAATTCGCACATGGAGAGCCGGGCGCGAAAAAGACTCTCGCCGGTGTTGCAGCGGGAACTGGAATCGCGGTTCTCGCGACGAACGTACTGACCTGGCTCTGGGGAATCTGAACGAGCTCCCGAGCTAAACCCATAACCCAGCAACCAACCGCTTACGCGAGGGGCAACGATGCAAACACACACACATGATCGACGCCTGAACCGGGTCTACAAGAGTCTGCACAAGCCCCTCACGTACCTCGGAGTGGAACGCACGCTGTTCTTCTTCGTCTGTGTAGCCGCTGTCGGCGCCTTCAACCTGTTCAACAGCCTGGTCGCCGGGTCGCTGCTCTTTGCCGGCGGGTTCGCTTTCGGTTGCTGGGTAACCGGAAGCGATCCCGCGCTTCTTCGTATCCTCGCCAAATCGGAACGCTTCAAGACCCGTTACGATGCGGCGAAGCAATCAATCCCCCGTGTGGAGGTGCGCTGATGCTGCGCATCGACAAAGTTATCAAGCCGTGGAGGGAGGCCGCGGCGCTGAACGACCACATCAACCTCTACGGCCAGTGGAGCGAGACATCGTTCCTGACCAAGAGTGGCGATGTGGGAATGGTGCTTCGCGTCGGCGGTGTCGACTACGAGAGCCTGGACAGCGAAAGCCAGGAATATGCGGTGAAGCGTCTTGAAGCTGCGCTCAAGGCTTTCGGGCCGGGATTCCATGTTTACCAGTACCTGTTCAAGTCGAATCGTCCCGAGATCCCGTTTGCCAGCTATGACGATCCTGTTGTCCAGACCGAAGTCAACCATCGCCGCGAGTTCTTCGCATCTAAACGCGACAAGCTGTACCAGATCGAGATCTTTTACTGCATCCTTCTCCGGGCTGGGCAGGCGAAGACAGGCATAGGCGCGGCACTGTCGCAGCTCGTGGCAAACCCGGCGCGGGGACTCAACGAGCTGAAAGCGCAGTTCTCGAGTAGTGGAATGAGAATCCTGCTGCGCTCCGAAATAGAAAATGCTCGTGCGCTGCTCGAGCAACGCGTTGAGGCATTCGTGCGGCAGCTCAGCGATTTGGTTCCGCTCGAAGTTCTCAACGAGCGCGGCCAGTTCCGGTTCTTTCGTCGGCTCCTGAACTTCGATGACTGGCGAATTGCCTGCTCACCAAAAACCTCTCAGTTTCTGGACTACCAGGTGAGCAGTTCCGATATCGAGGCGGAACGTGATCATTTGCGCGTGGGCGATCATTTCGTGCGTGTCCTTACCATGAAAGAGGCGATTGCCGAGACGCGCCCACTTGTCCTCGATGCGCTGCTCAAGATTCCAGGCAATTTCCATGTAGTTACGGAATGGATGCAGTTGCCGGCCGACAAGGCACGGAAGGAAGTGACTAAGCGCCGTCGCCATTTCAACGTTTCGAAAACGGGCTTCATCTCCCAGTTGGGCAACGATCCGCTGAAGACGAATCCCCGCGACGTCCTGGTGGACGAATCAAAGCAGGCGGACATCGAAAACCTTGGCGATTGCCTCCGAGCCCTGGGTGATGGTCAATCGCTGGGTGAGTTCTCCCTGACGATCGTCATCAATGGCCGGGACCGCCATGAAGTGAATCGCCTGGCCGGAGAATTCGCTGGCGTGTTCACGAACGCGGATGGCAGTCTCTATGTCGAGACCTACAACCAGCTCAATGCGTTCTTCGCAACCGTCCCCGGCAACTACGTCATGAACCTTCGCCGGCTGCTACTTCTGAATACGAACTGCGCGGATCTGTCCTTCCTGTTCACAATTCTGCCCGGTGAGACCCACAATCAGCACCTCGGCGCGGAGTACCTGGCCGTGATGGAGACGGAAAACAGCACGCCGTACTACCTGAACCTCCACAATGGCGAGATTGCGCACACCCTGATTCTGGGCATGACCGGAAGCGGCAAATCGTATCTCTGTAATTTCCTCGTCCAGAATGCGCAGAAATATCGGCCGCTGACGTTCATCTTTGATATCGGCGGCGGTTTCAAGTCGCTGACCACGATCTTCGGCGGGAGCTACCTGAGTGTCGGCCGGGAATCGCGCGACTTCACGATCAACCCGTTCTCCCTGTCTCGTACAGAGGAGAACATGCAGTTTCTGTTCTCCTTCTTCCGGACACTGATCGAAGGCAATGACGCACGCCACAGGCTCGACTACCGTGAAGAGCGGAAGCTCTGGGACGGCATCGAACGTGTCTACATTCTTGAACCCGAACAGCGCACCATTTCAAATTTCGCAAACATCCTGGGCGAACTCAAAGACCGGCTGCACCGTTGGACCCGGCAAGGGCAGTACGGCTTCCTGTTCGACAACCCCGAAGATACGCTGTCTTTCAGCCGTTTTCAGACCTTCAATTTCGCCGGCTGGGGAGATGCGCCGCAGGTTCTCGAGCCCCTGTTGTTTTACGTCCTGCACCGGGCGAGCAACGAGATCACCGATCCCGCACAACTTGGAACATTCAAAGCCTTTCTGATCGACGAAGCGTGGTTGTTCATCCGCAACGAAACGATTCGCAACTATGTAGTCCAGGCCCAGAAGACCTGGCGCAAGCACAATGCCGCAATGATCCTTGCAACCCAGTCCCTCAAGGAACTCGAGGAATCGGGGATGCTTCATATCGTCTCTGAGAGCTGCCCCACGAAGATCTTTTTGGCCAACCCGGAGATGGATCGCGAACTCTACCGCGAAGCATTTCATTTAAACGACACAGAGCTCGAACTCATCACGGGTCTGGTTCCTCCAGGCCAGATGCTGATTCGGAAGGCGCAGGGCTCGAAGAAAGTGCAATTGAACGTCGATTCGATCTCTCATTGGATGGCGACCAACAACGCACGTGACAACCTCACCAAGCGCGAATACTTTGCGCGCTTTGGTATCCCCGAAGGTCTGCGCCGACTCGCTCACGATTTTCCCTTCCGGCCTCGCACGGCGGCCGGCATCACTCACCCCAACCCCGAAGGAGCCGTCGCGTGACTTGCCCACTCCGTTTCACAGTCATAATCGTTATTGCAACGTGCGCCGCCGTGGCACAAGAGCCGGCAGCGCGTACCATCCAGGTCCATTCGCAGGACATCGTTCCCATTCATGCCAAGCTCAAGTACACGACCCTGATCGAAGTGCCGGCCACCGAAAAGATCATGGAGGCTGCCACAGGAGATAAGGAATTCTGGGTTGTGGACGTCGTTGGCAACTTTTGCTTCGTGCATCCGGCGAAGCCGGGCATTGCCTCGAATCTGAACCTGATTACCGACAAGGGGAACATTTACAGTTTCACGCTGCAGGACGTCTCTGAGACCAGTGCGGCTCCCGACCTGAAGGTTCTGGTCCAGCCTGCCGAACGGTCGGCGCTCATTGCTTCTTCCGGGCCGGCGCAGTTTGTTCCTGCCGCTCAAGTGGATCAGTCGCGCCAGCAACTCGCCTCTGTCGAGGAGCACATCACGCAAGTAGTCGACGAGTACAAGAGCGCTTATCCACTCTCTCTGAAGTTCGAGTATGCGTTCCATCCGAACGAGCGGCCCTTCGATGTGCAGTCGATCTTTCACGACGACAGGTTCACGTACATCAAGACGACCGCGCCGGAGAAGTTCAGCGTGTACGAGATGAAAGACGGGAAGCCCAACCTGGTCAGCTATGAGCTTCGCGATGGCACCTACGTCATCCCGAAGGTCATGGACTCCGGTTATTTGGAACTGGGCAAGAAACGCATGGAATTCAAGCGGAAGGGGTAGGCAATGGAACAGACGATACAGCCAGAACACGTGACAATCCCTGACCCCAAGCTGCAGCAGGTCGCTAACGAACCGAAGGGCGTGATCCGGAAGAACCTCAAAGTTTGGATCTTCCTTGGGGCCTGTGCGGTCGTGGTCAGTGCGGGCCTCATCAGCAACTGGACGAAGAAGGGGTCTGGCCATACCGCTGCATCCCAGCATGCCTCTCCGCAGCCGGCTCTTCAGGACAACACGGATAACAACGTCCAGGATCTCAAGAATCAGCTCGCTTCCGAGCGCCAACGAGAGGCCCAGGCGGCAGCAGCTCAAGCAGCCCAGGCGAACAATGCGCCTGAGGTCATCAACGGTATTCCCATGCAACAGGGCGTCGTCCCAGGCGCAAGCCAGGTTGGACTCTGCACGCCGGGACAGCCATGTCAGCAACAAGGAGTCTATGCGCAACCACAAATTTCCCCGGAAGAGCAGCAGGCGCACCAACTGGCGGCCAGGGAACGGGAACTGGCGTACAACGCACGATTTGCATCGAATCTTGTTTATGCGCGTTCGAGCGATGCCCAGGTGGCGGCCCGTCCGGATACCAATCCGAGTCTGGGCAATGAGGCGCAGATGGCGGTAGGCTCACACTCGGAGCAGCCGGTAGACAGTAGCCTGATTTCCCCAAAGAACGCTACAGATAAGAAGAGTACTTCCCAGGATTCCCCAGCCAAGGGTGGCGCCGAGGTCAATCTCGACTCGGCTGTAGGTCAGCCGTATGTGGTCTACGAAGGCTTGACGATGGACACCATTCTGATGAACCGGCTCGACGGCGATGCGCCTGGCCCAGTCAAGGTGATGGTTTCAAGTCCGGTCTATTCGCACGACCACCAGCACGTTCTGATCCCGGACGGAACCGTCGTGCTCGGGGAGGCTCGCAAGATTGGCTCGAGCGGGTTCGGTCAGCAACGACGGATGGCCGTCGTCTTCCATCGCATGGTCATGCCGGATGGCTACTCGGTCGATCTCGACCAGTTTCATGGTCTCGAGCAGATCGGAGAGGAGGGTCTGAAGGACAAGGTGAACGATCACTACTTCGAAATCTTCGGAACCTCAATTGCCTTGGGCGTAATCTCCGGCGCCGCTCAGATCGCGGCCGGTGGGGGGACGATCACAACCAGTGGTTCGCAGGCATTCACGACGGGTGCTGCTTCGAGCGTTTCCCAGTCCGCGACAACCGTGCTCGACCGGTTCATTCAGATTCCTCCCACGATCACGATTCGGGACGGGCATCGTATTAAGGTCTACTTCACGCAGGACATGCTTTTGCCTGCATATGAAAACCACAAGATTCCGCAAACGTTTTAAGGAGAAGAATTGATGATTAAGGCCGCACTGTTCATAGTTCTGAGCGCAGCGTCAGTGCTGGTTCTGGCCGGATGTCAAGGTCATCAGGCTAAGGTAGATCGACTTCAGAAGGAATACGACAGATTGGCGGCACAGTTCCAATCCGATTGCTCAGCTGAGTATTACAAAGTGCCTCCAACGCTCAGCCCTAAGTGTCAAAGCGAGAAAGACCAGATGGACGATGCATGGAAGCTCCTCCAAAAGGAGCGTGGCGGCAAGTAAATCACTCGTCAGGAGAAAACGATGAATATCAAAACATCGCTTGCAGCGATTGCGATCGCTGCAAGCGCACAGGTGGCGTGCGCCCAATTTTTCGGTTCTGGCATTGTGTTCGATCCGACACAGTCCGGACATGCCATTCAGCAGATCGCGCAAAGTAATCAGCTGTATACGACTACGGTCCAGACTACAAGGAACGTCATCGCAGCGTACAACCTGGCCCAGAGAATGGCCTCTCTTCCGCGTGAACTGTACACCTCGTACAGCAACCTCGGAAGGCAAGAATGGATCATCTTGACTCGGCCGGCCAACACCTATGGCAACTCACTGTCTTGGATGGCAGCGGCAATGACCGGCTATGGCGCACCGGCTGCGAATCAGACTTCAAGTCTCCCTCGGATAGGACAGATCACGGGCTATTCCTCGCTCAACACGCAGGGACAACAAGAGATCGCAGCGCAAGGGGCGACGGTTGATCTATCGGATGCATTGAACGCAAGCAACCTGCAGACCGTTGGGACGATTCGCGCTAATGCGGCGCAGCGTGAAGCTGACATCGGCCAACTCGAAGTAGCGACCCATTCTCCGGACCCTGCTCAACACACCGAGATGGCCACGCTCCAACGAATCAATCAGGCCCTGCTGATCGAATTGCGAACGCAGCAGGAAACGAATCAGATCCTCCAGGGCCAGGCTTTGCAGCAGATTGTCGCCCAGAAAGTTCAACAGGACAACCTGAAGGCACTCTTTCAAACAGGGAACAGCTATCAGCAGAACTTCGACTACGTAGTTCCCGAACAAACGAGAGCGGGAACTCAGTGGGCATTTCATTATTGAGAGGTTGGACCGGCGATGGACTTCCTGATTTTAATTAAGAACGGCTGCGATAATCTGACCGCAACAGTATCACCCTCTATCGACTCGCTGGGCCTGCGGATGGTTATTGCACTTGCGACCATCATGCTCGTCTGGTTTGGCGTGCAGGAGGCCCTCGCATCCGCACAGGGTGGACCAGGATTCAGCCTGCCGAGGTTTATCAGCTTCTTTATGCTGATCACCTTTGCTTACTGCTTCGTGAAGTTCTACGACAGTTCGATTCCGGGAATTGGCTACTCGCTCAAGGGATTCATCAGTGGTGGAACGAGTAGCTTGGTCGACTACATCGGGAATGATTCGACTCAGGATGTTCAGAACACGATCCATACCGCCCTCAGCAAGATTGGGAGTCTTTCCCCATCCTTCACTGAACCGTACACTCTGCTCTGCTCGTATACTGTGCAACTTGTACTCACGGTCCTTACTGGATTGATAGCCGTGATCATCGCCTACGGCGCTATCGGCGCAACCGTCATCGGCATCCTTGGGCCGGTTTTTATTCCCTGGATGGTGTTCGAGAAGACAGACTTCCTCTTCTGGGGCTGGCTCAAAGCATTTCTTGGATTCCAGTTCTACAAGGTCGTCGCCGCCGCAACACTGAGCATTGTCAGCCATTTGCTGATCAGCTATCTAACCAGCGGCGCGATGAACGTTGCGAGCCCCCAGTCGCTGATTACGCTGATGCCGGCCTTACTCATGCTTTGTTTTATTGCGTGCTTTGTCCTGTTCAAGATTCCGACCATGACCGCCAGTCTCTTCTCTGGCCATGTTGGCGGACACAGTAGTGGCCTGAGTGGATTGGTAACAGCTGCCGTGGCACGGATGCTGTAGTTTTTGGAGGTCAAGGTGAAACAAACGGATCTTACACAAGCGGCAGGAAGGTTTCTCGAACAATATGGCGAGCCGCTCGTCATGAATACCTATCTGAAGATCGCACTCTTGTTTCTGTGCGCGGTTTGCGCCGCACTCGCGGCGCTTGTATACCGCAGCCAGAATGCGCTTGCTTCGATGCATCCGATGATCGTGCGCATCAACGACGTCGGACGCGCCGAAGCCATCGACTATCGCAATTTTCAATACCGTCCGCAGGAAGCGGAAAACAAATACTATTTGTCGCGCTGGGCCGAGCTCTACTTCAGCCGGAATCGCTTCACGATCGAGCGGGACCAAATGAATGCGCTGTATTTTCTGAATAGCGACGTCCAACGCGCGGTGATCGATCAGGAACGGAAGAGCAACTTCATCCAGAACTACGTTCGAGACTCCGGCCTTCCTTTTGTCGATGTGGAAGTCAAAAATGTCGTTCTCGACGACCTGCGGCAGTCCCCATATTCGGCTCGCATTGAGTTCGAAAAGGTGTTCACCAATCCCGCCGACCATAGCGAAGTGAAACGCGAGCGCTGGACGGCGACGGTCACGTACGTTTTCCGTGAAAACGTCAGGAACAACGAACTTGCGGTCGACCCGCTGGGTTTGACCATCGTGCGATTTCGGGCAGACCAGGCGTTCAGTTAAATCACTGTGTGGTCGACATTATCAGCAACGGAGGGAGTATGGCACCAAAAGTTGAAAAGCTATTGTATTCTCGGCAGAATGCTGCGGAGGCTCTGAGTCTCAGTGTTCGCTCCATCGACTATCTGATCACCACTCGGCGTCTTCCTATGCGACGTGTTGGAGGCAAGGTCATGATCCCGGCGGGTGCAATTCGTCGTTTCGCGGATACAGATCATCCAGAGCGGTTGCGCGGAAACGGTGAATTGGCCTCCATGCGCTCAGTGCAGCGGGCTGGCGCCCGAATTGACTCTCAACCATTTCAGCTCGAATCGCCGGAAGGGTAGCCATGCGCAGCCTGGGATTCACGCGGTTTCTCGATGAGCGACCGCGGCGGAGTCGAGCTTTTCGATCGCTGCCTGGTTGTGCTCTGGCGCAAGGTGTGCGTACCGGACTGTCATGGAAATTGTCTTGTGACCTGCAAGCTCCTGGACCGTTCTCAGGTCAACTCCCTTCATTACCAGGCGGCTAATGAACGTGTGTCGAAGATCGTGCCAGCGGAGACTGCGTATTCCTGCCTCTTCAACCGCGAGTTCAAACCATGTTCGAGAGTCGTTGAGGTCGCGGCCAAATTTCGACTGACAGATACGTCCATCGTGGGGACGTCTTTTGTGGAGAGTTTCAAACGCCTGAATACATGTCCGGTTCATGGGTATCTCCCGGCTGCTGCCGTTCTTCGTCTTTTCCAGACGGATACGTTTCCGACGAAACGAGACCTGCGGCCACTCCAGACTGTACTGCTCGCCCTTGCGCATGCCGGTGTGCAGGGCAATGTCGAATTCCTCGATATGGTTTGGGCACCGCCGTAGGATCACCGCTCGGAGTTCTTTTTCCTCTTCCTCGGTTAGAAATCGGATTCGTGCATTGTTCTCAGGCCGCTGCTCGACCAGCCGCGCTGGGTTGCTGGTGACCTTCCCATCGGCAAGTGCGATCTTGTAGGTCTTCCCGAAGACATTTTTGTAACGATTCTTCGTTGCCGGCGTCCAATCGTGCGCACTGAGCCAGGCGTCGATTTCCGAGGGTTTGATCTCGTCAGCGATTCGATCCCCGAAGGACTTCAAAATGATGTTCATTCTGATCCGGAAGCTCCGCACGTCTCTCCGGCCGTGGTCAATGTACCAGCTGATGGCTTCCTCTCCGATCACCCGGAATCGGAGGCCCTTATGCCGCATGTTGGCTGGCAGCTTGACGCCCCGGATAGCGTCCGTGCGGCGGAGCTGGTAAAGCCTGATCGCGTCGCCGCGGCGTCCGACCTTCTCGCGCCTTTCGACGCCATCGATCTTGTAACGAATCCACCAGATGCCCGAACCGGGTTCCTTCTCAAAGATCCCTCGCTCCTTGCGCACCACCTTTCTCGGCATGAACTGGCCCTCCTGAAGTGAACATAACAGATCAGGAACAAAGTGGCACTACAAGTGGCACCCGAGAGATTTCAGTTTGGAGGGGATTTGCTTAACTGTCTGTAAGTAATTGATTCTATGGTGCCGGGAGGGGGGGTCGAACCCCCACGACCTTGCGGTCGGCGGATTTTGAGTCCGCTGCGTCTGCCAGTTCCGCCATCCCGGCGCGGGTGGGTGGGCACCTCAAAGTATAACCCACGCTTTCTTGAATGAGCGGCTCGCCCCCGGCGGCGCGACCCGAATTCTGTCCGGTTCCGGGCCGCCTCCGGTGCAGATCCTGGCTGGTTCTGCGTCGAGTCTGACTTCTCGTATGGATGGCTGTTCCGCATTCGTCTCCGCGACCTGAATTGAAGCCGACTCGGCCATCGGGCCAAGCGGCATCGCCGCCCCTGTCGCTTTCCACAATGGACTTCCTGCCGTGCTGACTTCGAACCCATGCGAAAATAGACATAAACGTGATGACCACCGCCTCCTCTGCAGTTGTTCCCGAGCCGGTTACGGTAACTCCGGAGCTGCTGGCCCAGCACAGCATCACTCCGGAGGAGTACAGCCGCATCCTGGCTGCGCTCGGCCGCGTTCCTTCGCTCACCGAACTCGGTATCTACAGCGTGATGTGGAGCGAGCATTGCTCCTACAAGTCGAGCCGCGTACATCTGAAGCGCCTGCCTACCAAAAGCGAACGCGTGGTGCAGGGGCCGGGTGAGAACGCCGGAATCATCGACGTGGGCGACGGTTGGGCCTGCGCTTTCAAGATCGAAAGCCACAATCATCCCAGCTATATTGAACCTTTCCAGGGCGCGGCGACCGGCGTGGGCGGCATTTTGCGCGACATCTTCACCATGGGCGCGCGGCCACTGGCGGTCATGGATTCCCTCCGATTCGGCCCGATCACCGAGGAAGCTGACCAAGACCCGGAACAGCGCAAGCTGGTCGCGAAAAACCACTCCATCGTGGAAGGCGTGGTCAGCGGCATCGCCGGCTACGGAAACTGCTTTGGCGTGCCCAACCTGGGCGGCGAAACCAAGTTTGAGCCTTGCTACAGCGGCAACCCGCTGGTCAACGCCTTCGCGCTCGGCATGGTCCGCAAGGATGAGATCTTCTACGCCAAGGCCAGCGGCACCGGCAACCCGGTTATATATGTAGGCGCCAAGACAGGCCGCGACGGCATCCACGGCGCGACCATGGCCAGCGAGGAATTCAAGGAAGGCTCGGAGCAGAAGCGGCCCAACGTCCAGGTCGGCGACCCGTTCATGGAGAAGCTTCTCCTCGAAGCCTGCCTCGAAGCCATGAAGACCGGCGCTATTGTTGGCATCCAGGATATGGGCGCCGCCGGCCTCACCTGCTCCACCTGCGAGATGGGCGCGCGCGGCGGCGTCGGCCTCGACGTTGAACTCGACTTCGTTCCCCAGCGCGAAACCGGCATGACGGCCTACGAAATCATGCTTTCCGAAAGCCAGGAGCGCATGCTGCTGGTGGCCGAAAGGGGCAGAGAACAGGAAGTCCTGCGCGTCTTCGAAAAATGGGGCCTCGACGGCGTCATCGTGGGCACGGTCGAACCCGAGCCGCGCCTCCGCATCCGCCATCACGGCGTGCTCGTAGCCGACATTCCCAACCAGTCGCTTACCGACGACGCGCCGCTCTACCATCGTCCTGTCGGTACGTGGAAAGCCCCGGCGCCGCTCGATCCTCCCGACCATTCACTCGCCAAACTGGCGGCCGATCGCGACTATCTCGCCGATTTGAAAGCGCTCCTGGCCAGCGCCAACGTGTGCTCCAAGCGCTGGGTCCATGAGCAGTACGACACCATGGTGCAAACCAATACGGTGATCGGCCCCGGCGGCGAAGCCGGCGTGATGCGGATCAAGGGAACAGGGGACAGGGATCAGGGATCAGGCGAGCGCGCCCTGGCCATGGCCCTCGACGGCAACGGCCGCTGGTGCTTTCTCGACCCTAAGCTCGGAGCCATGCACGCCGTGGCCGAAGCCGCCCGCAAAGTCGCCAGCACTGGAGCTACGCCTGTTGCTGCTACCAACTGCCTCAACTTCGGCAATCCCGAGAAGCCCGAAATCATGGCACAGCTCTCTGCCGCTATCGACGGCATCGCCGAAGCCTGCACCGCTCTCGGCACGCCCATTACGGGCGGCAACGTGTCGCTCTATAACGAAACCCGCGGCGAAGGCATCTACCCCACGCCGGTGCTCGGCATCGTGGGCATTCTGAACGATGTCACCAAGGCCGTTCCGGCCGGCTTTCAGCGACCCGGCGAAGCGATCCTGCTGGTCTGGCCCGTTCCCCGCGGCGAAGATCCCAAGCCGGATCTGAAAGTCCCCTTCCAGCCCGAGCCCATGCGCTACTATCCCGTCGAACCGCAGATTGATCCCATCCCCGACGTGGATCCCGAAGCTCCCGAGGCCACCGCCAGCGCGGAAATGGCCGCCTTCGGTTCGTCCGAATACGCCAGGGTCGTGCTCAAAAGCCTGTGGGGCACGCCGCCTCCGCTCGATCTAGACGCCGAAGCCGACCTGCACTCTCTGCTCGAAACCCTGGCCGCACGCAAGCTCATTGCTTCCGCCCGCGACATCTCCGATGGCGGCATCGCTGTGGCCGCAGCCCAGGCCGCCTTCAGCAAAGGCATCGGTGCCACGATTGAACAGGACCCCTCGCTGAGGATTCATCCCCTGTTCGGCCTGTTCGCCGAGCCTGCCTCGACCATGCTCATCTCCGCTCCAGCCCACCACGTCGCGGCCATCGAAAAAATCGCCGAGGAACTCAACTTCCTCTCCAACCGCATCGGCACCACAGGCGGTTCCCGCCTCGAGATCTCGGTAGACGGCCAGCCCTTCATCTCCGCGTCTATCGAAGAACTTCGCACCCCCTGGGCCTCCGCCCTGGAAGCCACGCTCCACGGCGAGGTCCTTGCATGAATCATTTGCTCTACCAGGGTGTCGCAGGCGTAATCGATCAGACCAGCCAATTATCCACATCGTCGCCGCAGCGCTCGCTGATCCCCGATCCCTGTTCCCTGTTCCCTGCTTTTGACAAGCTCCGCGAAGAATGCGGCGTCGTCGCCATCCATGGCCACCCTGAAGCCGCGCGCCAGACCTATCTCGGTCTCTATGCCCTTCAACACCGCGGCCAGGAATCGGCCGGCATCGCCACCGCGGACGGCCACCATCTCGCCAACATCAAGGGCATGGGCCTTGTCTCGGAAATATTCACTGACGAGGTTTTGGCCAAGCTCCCCGGCAACATGGCCATCGGCCACACGCGCTACTCCACCACCGGCGACTCGGCCCTCCTCAACGCCCAGCCCATCCGTGTCGATTCCGTCAAAGGCCTCATCGCCATCGCTCACAACGGCAACCTCGTCAATCTGGGTAACCTCCGCGCCCGCCTTGAACGCTCCGGCGCCTATTTCCAGACCACGTCTGACTCAGAGATCATCGTCCAGCTCATCGCCCACTCCCGCGCCGGCACTCTCGTCGACGCGATCGCCGACTCGCTTTCGCAGGTAGAGGGCGCCTTCTCCATCGTCATGATGACCCGCGACCGCATTTTCGCGGCCCGCGATCCACGCGGGTTCCGCCCACTCTCCATGGGCAGGATTCCCAATCCCGACGGACCCGACACCATCGTCTTTGCATCTGAGAGTTGCGCCTTCGACCTTCTCCGGGCCACCTATGAGCGCGATGTGCTCCCCGGCGAACTGGTCATGGTCACCGAAGACGGCGTGACCAGCCGCCAGTATGCCAGCGGGTTCCCGCAGTCGAGCTGCATCTTCGAGCACGTCTACTTCGCGCGCCCCGATTCCAAGATCTTCGGCCGCTGGGTGCAGGAAAGCCGCGACCAGATGGGCCGCCAGCTAGCGCGTGAGTCCGGTGTCCCCGCCGACGTCATTGTCCCGGTTCCCGACTCTGGAGTGACCGCTGCTCTGGGGTACGCGGAACAGGCCGGCCTCCCGTTCCGTCTCGGCCTCATTCGCAACCACTACGTGGGCCGCACCTTTATCGAGCCTGAACAGCGCGTCCGCGACTTCGGCGTCCGCCTCAAGCTCAACCCGGTGCGCAATCTCCTCGAAGGCAAGCGCGTCGTCCTCATCGACGACTCCATCATTCGCGGCACCACGTCGCGCAAGATCGTCCGCATGGTCCGCGGCGCCGGCGCCAGAGAGGTGCATCTCCGCATCAGCTGCCCGCCCACCATCTCGCCCTGCTTCTATGGTGTCGACACGCCCAGCAAGCGCGATCTCATCGCCGCCAACAAATCCGTCGAAGAGATCCGCCAGTTCATCGAAGCCGATTCACTCGCCTATCTCTCCCTCGAAGGCCTGCTCAAAAGCTGCGACGGCAGCGAACATAATGGCTACTGCACCGCCTGCTACACCGGCAACTACCCCACCCAATGGGTAGACGTTGAAGACATCCTGCCCGCAGCCGTAACACTGTAGGCAGAAACAGCGCTTAGTCACCCACATCTCCAGTACTGTCATCCTGAGCGAGTCCGCCGGGACGGATGCGGAGCCGGGTGCCCCAGGTCTCGCTCTTGAGAGCTGGGATATAGAACGAAACTCACGCCGGCTCCTCCCCCAACTTCGCAACTGCGACCGGCTTGCGCTCCAGGGCCAGCGTCAGTCCCCACATCACGCCGCCTGCAAGCAGGCTCGGCACGACGAGCCCGCCCAGCCCGGCCTGATAGCTTCCCGTCGCGTCTTTCATCGCACCCATCCAATACGGCCCCACGAATCCGCTGAACATAGTGATCGTATTCATCGCCGCGATCCCGGCCGCCGCAGCGCGCCCCGCCAGGAACTCCGTCGGCACCGCGAGCGCCGGCCCCTGAAACCCCATGAAGGCCACAAAGCTCGTGCCCAGCGCGGCTGCCGTCAGCCATCCCCATCCCGAGCAACTCGCCGCCACGTATCCCGCCGCCATCACGACGCAGGGCACCACGACGTGCATGCGCCTCTCCCGGGTGCGGTCCGAGTGGGCCATTGAGTAGCATCGCCGCGGCCCCGGCCAGTCCGAAGCAGGCCACCAGATAGCCTACGTGCGTCACGCTCCATCCCGTCGCGGCCTGCAGCATCGCCGGGGCAGAGAACTGGTAGGCATAGTTGCACGTGAGTGCGCAGAAGAAGAACAGCCCGATCGCCCACACCTTGGGTGACCGTAGGGAGCACCCCTGCTCCGTGCCCCAGGTGCGCCCGTCCCGCATCAGCGTCGAGTTGCCGCTGCAGCCAGGCCTTCTCGTCAGCCGTCAGCCACGTCACGTTCCGCGGCCCGTCCGGCGGCAACCTCAGTATCACCAGGCTGAACAACACGGACGGCAATCCTTCCAGAAGAAACAGCCATTGCCAGCCAGCCAGGCCGAACTTGCCTCCGAGGCCCAAAAGCCATCCGGCTAGCGCACCCATCACCGTCGACCCGAGCGGCAGCGCAATGTAGAACCGGCTGACCGCGCGCGCCCGCATATGGGCCGGAAACCACAACGTCAGGTAATAGAGCACTCCGGGAAAAAACCCTGCTTCCGCCACGCCCAGCAGAAACCGCAGCACATTGAATTGGAGCGGCGTGCGCACGAACATCATCGCCGCCGCCAGCAATCCAGGTAAACATGACCCGCGCCAGCCACCGCCTGGCTCCGAATCGCAGCAGCAGCAGGTTCGACGGCACTTCGCACAGCGCGTACCCGATGAAGAAGAGCCCCGCTCCCACGCCATACACGGTGGCGCTGAAGTGCAGGTCCCGATTCATTTGCAGCGACGCAAAACTGATGTTGACCCGGTCCATGTAGGCGAGGCCATAACCGATTCCGATCACCGGCAGCAGCCGCAACGACACCTTGCGCTGCGTCGAAGCGCCCGCCGACGCATCGTCTATGGCAGGCAGCGTGCCGGTGATCGCGCCGGTCTTCGCTACTTCGCTCATGAACCCCTCTATATTTATCTTGCATGTTTGGGAAACCGAGAGTCAGAGATCTCGAACCCTCCTCCCGGCGTAGACGCGAATCTACCACGAGCAGAACGCGGAGAGCTTGATCTGCGCCGGGCTCTTTGCACGGCTAAACACGCTGTGATCAACCGCCATGAGCAGCTGGCTGTGTTAGCATCCGCTTTTTATGACCCGACTGCGTTTGCTCTTTGCTGGCACCGTTTTTCTCGGCTCTTTCCTTCTCTTTCTCGTCGAGCCAATCGCCGCCCGTCAGCTGCTTCCCGTCCTCGGGGGATCGGCCGCCGTCTGGATCACCTGCCTCGTCTTTTTCCAGACCGCGCTTCTCCTTGGGTATCTTTATGCGCACTGGCTGTCCCGGCACCCGCAGTGGACCGTGCACCTCGGCCTCCTCGCATTGGCCACCGCTGCCGCCATCCTCTTTGTGCTCCGCACGATTGCCCCGAATCACGGCGCCGACCAACCCATCCTCACCGTCTTCGCCGCGCTGGGGGTTTGGATCGGCCTCCCGTTCCTCATGCTTTCCGCCACTAGCCCGCTCCTGCAGGTATGGTGGGCGCACCTCGAAACCGGCCAGATCCCCTACCGTCTTTATGCCCTCTCCAATCTCGCTTCGCTGCTGGCCCTCGGCCTCTACCCTACGGTGATCGAACCCCAGCTCACCCTGCGCGCCCAGCGCCTTGCCTGGTGCTGCGGATTCGCGCTTTTCACAATTCTCTCCACCATCCTGGCCGTCAAAACCCGATCCGCCGCCTCCCCTCAATCCCTCACAGTCGATGACTCTTCAGTCGCGCCCGCCCCTCTCACCAACAAGATCCTCTGGGTGCTGCTCCCCATGGGCGCGGCAATGCAACTCAGCGCCATCACCAGCTATCTCACCGCCAATGTCGCCGCCATCCCGCTCCTCTGGATCCTTCCTCTTAGCGTCTATCTCCTCACCCTGATCGTTGCTTTCCAGTTACGTTTCGTGTTGCCCTGGGGCATCATCGCCCGGTTCATGGTGGTCCTGCTCGGCGGCCTCGCCTATTCATTGTCGAAGACAAATTCCACCTGGCCGTTGTGGCTCTCGCTCCTGTTCTTTCTGGTGGAATTGTTCTTTGCCTGTTTCTTCTGTCATGCCGCGGCCTGCAGGCTGCGCCCGCAACGGGCATCGGAAGCCACACTTTTCTATCTGCTTTTCGCCGCCGGCGGCGCCCTCGGATCTTTCCTGGTCGGTATTGCCGCCCCGTTGGTGTTCAACCTCAACCTCGATCTGCCCATCACTTTCCTGGTGACCGCCCTGCTTGCGCTCGCCATCAACTGGCGTGGTAACTGGAGTCAGCGCATGTTATGGATGGTCGCCAGTGGCGCCATGGTGGTGCTCGTCTTCATGGTCCGTGCCGCCTACCTGCGCGATGAGATGGTCGCCGTCCGCAACTTCTACGCCAGTCTCCGCGTTACTCAGACCGTCGGCTACCCTGGAACAACCACCCGCACGCTCATGAACGGTTCCATCCAGCACGGAACTCAGATTTTCGGCGACGACGCAATGCGGCACACCCCCACCACCTACTACTCGCGCGACTCCGGCGTCGGCCTCGCCATCCGCTTCTGCTGTTCCGACCGCCCGCAAAGGGCCCCACGCCGCATTGGCGTCATCGGCCTCGGCGCCGGAACCGTTGCCGCCTACGGCCGCCCCGGCGACGTAATCCGCTTCTACGACATCAACCCCGCCG